>ENA-UOJJ01000234-UOJJ01000234.1-human-gut-metagenome-genome-assembly--contig:-CS66-NODE-234-length-101628-cov-127.592904_pt1 | contig 101628 bp, 108 predicted proteins | sample MGYA00242343_ERZ723890 | MGnify/ENA metagenome assembly ERZ723890
AAAAACAACGAAATTTTTTTCTCATCCCTGAACCTTTTTGACGGTCGCCGTGTTCTAAAGATGTAGTTACTATATTTGCACTGTGTTTTTTCATGGTAATAGATTTAAGGTTAAAGAAATTTCCGGGTGGTCTGTGAAGACCGCCCGGTTTTTTGTAATTTTGCCGAAAACAGCTATCCGGCATGAAAATACTCATTCTCAACGGCCCTAACCTCAATCTTCTGGGCCGGCGCGAGCCTGAACTTTACGGCAGAACAACCCTTCGGGAGATTCTCGACGGCCTTCGCCGGCGTTTTCCCGACATCGTCATCGAAGATTTCCAGAGCAACAGCGAGGGAGAGCTTATCGACCGTCTTCAGCAGACCGACGCCGACGGCGTGGTTCTCAATGCCGGCGGCTACAGCCACACGTCGGTGGCGCTGGCCGATGCCGTAGCTGCTATAGATGCGCCTGTCGTCGAGGTTCATCTGACGAATATCTATGCCCGCGAGGCGGTCCGCCGCAATTCGCTGCTCTCTTCGTCCTGCCGGGGCGTCATCGCCGGATTCGGCCCGGAGGTATATGCCTTAGGGGTGGAGGCCCTGAGAAGTGGACTCTGAACTCGACGGATATATCGCGGCCCACACCTCGGCCGAACCGCGGCTGCTGCATGAACTGTATCGCGATACATGGCTACGGCGTCTTTATCCGCGCATGTGTTCGGGACATGTCCAGGGACGAATTCTTAAGATGCTTGTGGCTATGGCGCGCCCCCACAGAGTGCTCGAGCTCGGTACGTTCTCGGGCTATTCGGCGCTCTGTCTGGCCGAGGGGCTCGCTTCTGACGCCGACGAGGTTCACACCGTCGAGATCGACGACGAAGCCGAGCCGTTTATCCGCGGCTGGTTCGACCGCAGCCCTCTGGGAAAGAGAATCAGACTTCATATAGGAGATGCCTTCGATGTCGTTCCGCAGATTTCGACTGAACCGTGGGACATGGTATATATCGATGCCAACAAGCGCCATTATGTCGGCTATCTCGACATGATTCTGCCGCTGATGAGTCCGGGAGGTTATATCATAGCCGACAATACGCTCTGGAGCGGAAAGGTTGCCGACGACGAAGCGCTGCGCCATGACCCGCAGGCGCGGGGTGTGGCGGAGTTCAACGAACGTGTGGCCCGCGATCCGCGCCTTGAGACGGTCATACTGCCGTTGCGCGATGGCCTGTCGCTTATCCGGGTGGTTCCGGCTTAGAAGCGGGCTCCTACGGTTAGTGTGGCCGACGACAGGGCGTTGAGGAAGGTGTAGTTGCTGTTGAAATAGAAGTGGCCGATACCGCGCACCTGAAGCCCGGCGAAAAGCGCCCTGTGGTTATATACGAGCCCGAGCGACAGCTGACCGTTCGATGCGAGCAGCGAACGGTTGCTGTCGGTATTGTCGGAGTTGTTTTCATGGGCATGTTTCAGGCCGAAGCCGAGAGCTGCCGTGACATTGAAAAGCCAGCGGCGCGGACGCAATGCCCAGTTGTAGGCGTAACCTCCTGTTAGTGTGTAGTCGGAGTAGTTGAACCGATAGGCGGGGAGTGTGTCTGGCAGCCCTTCGAGCACTTCGGGAGGCAGATCGTTGAAGTCCATCGAAATGTCTTGCCGCGAATAGAGGAATCCGGCAATCCATGAGCCGGCGCTCTTGAGCTGATATTTCGAGAAACAATAGGCCGCGGCATGGCTGTAGCGGCGGTTGTTGAAGAAATAGAGCGCCGAAAGCTGTGTCATTTTATTGGAGATGTCTTCGAACGGCATTGATTTCTGATGGCGTTTGAACACACGGGCTCCCCCGCGCGTCGATGTCTTCTGGAAGTCGACCCAGAAGCGCGAGCACGTGAAGTTGAAATTGAAGTTCGTTCGTGTGTCGTGCTTGTCGCCGATTATCTCGTTGGCGTTGAACATATAACCGACGCTGACAGCCATAAAACAGAGATAGCCGCCGATGTCGGCGTAGATGTCTGATACGATATGGAGATTGCCGTGGCTGAACAGAAGCGAGTAATTCTCCTGCCAGTTGTAACTTTTTCCGAGAATCTTCCAGTTCTTGCCGGTAGAGACCACGTAATCGGGGTCATAGCCGTTGAAGATACGGTCGCCCCAGTTATAGACCTTGAGCAGGAAACGCGGAAAACGCGGATATTCGACTCCGGGGGCGTTGATATGGAATCCGTTGTCCCACAGCTGTTTTATCCAGTAAGTGTTGGAATGCCGGACGCTGTCGGCAGCTACCGTCGTCACAGCGGCGCTGTCGGCGACACAGGCGAGGCTGTCGGGCGTGGTTTCGATGGCGCCCGCTTTGAGCGCTGTCGTGCCTAAAATGATTGCTGTCAGTACCTTATGGCTAAATCTCACTAATGCCTTATTTTGAGAGCGCAAAGTTAGTGAAATTCTGCTGAAATACCGAGTCGAGTGACAAAATGGAACAATAGAAAAGAACTATAGGCAATATGCCGTTCTCAATTTTATGGGGGACGCACTACTGGTCAATCATTGCTGTTCCCTCAAAATCGCCCTGGAGTAGTGACGTCAATGCTATTAATTTAGATGAAACCGGCGTCAGGAACGCCCTGGCGTAGGGACGTGCCTTCGGCACGTAGCATTGCAATACTCTGATTGTCAGTCGCATGTGAAACGTGCCGAAGGCACGTCCCTACGCCCGGACAGGATAATTTACTCGGGAGAATTTTAAGTTAGCTGAGGCACATCCCTACAAGCGGCTGGCTTTTTCAAATATAGCAGCTCCAACGCGGATAAAAGATTGCGTGCAGCCCTACATGAAAATGCACAAATCCTTTATGCTTTACCTATAAACCTGTGCGCGTGAATGATCGTTGAATATATATGGTAAATTTCTCTATATACTCAGGTTTTGCTCTTCTGCTCGCGGCATGCATAATTGTGCTGTATTTCTCAATAAAAGAAATAATTCGAACGAAGAAATTATTCAACTTCGATTTTTGGCAAAAACCTGATTGGAAATATTTGAAGCCGTTTTTAATCATTGCAATAACCGGCTTCGTCCTGATCGGTATTGGAATAACAATCGCTCTAAACTGAAATTTCAGATGAGGCATCAGGTGGCCGTGACATTATTTGTTTCGGCCATCGGCTTTTTTGCGGCAGATAGCTGAAAAACGGTGCGGAATGAGTAATTTTGCGGTCTAATTCCGATCTTAGTTATTGAATATGAACGCAAAGGAGTTCGAGCGGCAGTTCAATGCGCTTTATCTGCCGGTGTGTATGTATGTGCTGCGTATGACTGAAGACCTTCAGGAGTCAGAGGACATCGTGGCCGACACTTTCGCCAAGGCATGGGAATATTTTTCCGACCGCTACGCGCCCGATAATTTCAAGGCTTATGTCTATCGGATGGCGCGCAATCTGACCGTCGACCGTATGCGTGTTGTCAGGCCGACGGCCGCACTGAGCGAGGTAGCCGATATTCCGGCTGAGGAAATCGACACCTCAGAGCGCGATGCGGCAGTCTGGAAGGCTGTGGCGTCGCTGCCCGAACGTTGCCGCGAGGTGTTCCTGCTCAGCAAACGCGACAATCTCAGCCATAAGGAGATAGCCGCCGAACTTTCCATATCCGAGAAGACGGTCGAGAATCAGCTTGCCAAAGCACTGAAGGTTCTCCGCAACTCGCTGAGCAACAGCGCTTCGCTCTACGACTTCACTTTCATCCTCACTTTTTTATAAAATTTTTCTCAATCCGGATAGGGGATTTCTCATATTCTTCCGTCATAGAGTCAAAAGACATCATATTATGGACAAAAACGAAAAAATAGAGAAATCCGTCCGATTCGTGGCGCGCCATTTCAGCCCTGAGGCTTTTTCGCGGGCAAAAGCATGGCAACGTCTGGGCATACCCGTCGTGTCGGTAAGCCGTTTTCAGTTTCGCCGCAGTCTGAAGTATGCCGCAGTCGGCATCGGCCTCGTTGCCCTGACGGCGTCGGCCATTCTTCTGATCAACCGCGATGCTTCGGCTCCCGCAGCCGACGGCGCTCCTGCCGAAGCCGTCGTTCCCGTCGGACTGGTCAGTTCGACGCTGAGGTTCAACGACACTCCGCTCACTGAAGTAGTCAAGTCTATCGAACAGACCTACGGAGTCAGGGTCACGAACATCCCGGCCGAAGATTATCGCCTCACCGGCGTCTACGAAGGAACTGCCGACGATATCCTCGCCACTATCAACGATCTTCTCGGAACTAATCTGGAAATTGAGAAATGAAACTGAAACATATCTTTCTTTGCCTGCTGCTCTCGCTCTCGGTAGCAACGTCAGCCCAGCGGGTTACAATAACGGCCAATGACCGCAGCGCCGAGTCGGTCTTCAAGGAGCTTATGCGCCAGACCGGCAAAAACTTCATATACCAGTCGGGCACCCTCTCGGGGCTCCGCGTCAGAGTAAACGCAAAAAGCCGGCCTCTCGGCGAAGTTCTCGACGAGATATTCGCCGGAACCGGCATCACTTATAAAATCAGCGGCAACAACGTGACACTGAAGCGCGGTCCGAAACCGGTGGCACCGGCAAAAGCTCCGGCGCCGCGCAGATTCACAGTAAGCGGATTTGTTTACGACGCCGCAAACCGCGAGGCTGTTGTCGGAGCCTCGGTGTTCGACCTCGAATCGGGCGCCTCGGCAGTCACAAATGCCTCGGGCTTCTTTTCCATGACTGTGCGCGAAGGGCAGGCGTAGCTGCGCGTGACCTATTTCGGTACCGAGCCGTGGGAATCGGGGCGTCTCGATGTCTCGCGGAACATGAGCCTGAAAGTAGAGCTGTCGCCTATGCGTCAGTTGCAGGAGGTGGTTGTCAACGGGTCGGTCAACAACGCCAAGGCGATGAACAGCGCCGAGATAGGCAGCATCAATCTGTCTAATGAGAAGATTCGCGAGACCCCGGTGATTTTCGGCGAAAGCGATGTTATCAAGACTTTGCAGCTCGAGCCGGGTGTGACCTCCGGAATCGAGGGGATGGCGAATATGTATGTCCATGGCGGCGATACCGACGAGAATATGTATATGCTCGACAATATTCCGCTTTATCAGGTCAACCATCTCGGCGGTCTGTTTTCGGCTTTCAACACCGGCGCCATCCGCAATGCCGACTTCTATAAAAGCAGCTTTCCTGCCAAATATGACGGACGCCTGTCGTCGTATCTCGATGTGCATACCAAAGACGGAAACCCTGAGCGCCATCAGGGCTCGGTCACTCTCGGACTGACTTCGGGCGCCGTCAATATCGACGGCCCGATATGGAAAGACCATACGACATATTCCGTCGCTGTGCGCCGCTCGTGGTTCGATGTCATCACTTATCCGGCGAGCCTGATCATGAGCGCCGTCAACAAAGACCGCGATGTCCGTTTCCGCTACGACTTCACCGACGTCAACGCGAAGATAACCCACAGGTTCAGCGACCGCAGCCGCGCGTTCGTCAGCGTCTACTACGGCCAGGACTATCTCAAATATGTCAATAAGGAAATCTACACCGGCCCTGAAGAAACCGACAAGTCGACCGCGAGGATGTGGTGGGGCAATATCGTAGCTTCGGCGGGATGGAATTATACATTCAGCCCGTCGCTTTTCGGAGAGCTGACCGCCGCCTATTCGCGCTACTTCAGCTCGCTCAACCGCAGTGACCGAATGGAGATGACCGCCGCCGACGGCGCCACTGATTTCACCGAAGACAAGCTCGGCCACCGCAACAAGATCGACGACATCATTGTCCGTGCCGACTTCGACTGGCATCCCCTCAACGCTCTGGCCGTCAATTTCGGCACCGGCTATACCTATCATTCTTTCCTCCCCTCGAAGGGGGAGCGGACTCTGATTACGCCCGGCGACAAGACGACCGTCATAGCCAACGATCAGACTCTCCACGCCCACGAGGCAAACCTCTATATCGGAGCCGATTACACTCCGGCCGATTTCATCCGCATCAATGCCGGCGCCCACGCCGCTCTCTTCAGCATCGGCGGCCGAACCCACGCAAACCTGTCGCCGCGCCTCTCGTTCCGAATCACGCCGGTTCGCGACTGGGCGATAAAAGCAGGCTACAGCCGGACGACGCAGTTCGTCCATCAGATTTCAGAAAGCGCCATCTCGCTGCCGACCGACCAGTGGATTCCGGTCACCGGCGGCAACAAGCCTCAGACGGCCGACAAGATCGCCGCCGGAATCTACTATACGACGCCCGACAAGCAGTATACCGTATCGGTCGAAGGCTATTGGAAATGGATGGACAATCTTCTTGATTATTCCGATGAATATTATCTCGTGGCTCCCGATGCGCCGTGGGATCAGAAAATGACCTCGGGAAAAGGACGCTCGCGCGGCATTGATTTCAAGGTGGCCCGCGAATACGGGCGGTTCACCGGCTCGGTCTGCTATTCATTGCTCTGGGCCGACAGGCGGTTCGACGGAAAGAACAACGGGCGATGGTTTCCCGCGCGGTTCGACAACCGTCATAAAATCAATGTCTTCCTCAATTTCAAATTCAATGAGAAATGGAGCCTCGGTGCAACATGGACGGGCATGAGCGGAAACCGTATCTCGATTCCTCTGCAATGCTGGGACGATCCTCAGCTCGGCCCGTGGCATTTCGATATGGATTACTACGACGGGCTCAACAACTACCGGCTGCCGTTTTATCACCGTCTCGATGTTTCGGCAACGCGCCACACAAAACACGGATTCTGGACTTTCAGCGTCTACAATGCCTATTGCAACATGAACGTCATTGCCGTCCGCCGCGACTACAGCGACAGCTACGAGATCGTGACCGGGCCTGACGGTTCAGTCAGCTATACTTCGCGGCCCGTGTTCCAGTATGTCCGTCTTCTTCCTTTCATCCCCTCGGTTTCATATACCTGGGAATTCTAACCTCAACTGAAACAAAAATGAACAAAATATCAATAATTACAGTAATCGCTGCGGCAGCTTCCATGCTGACAGGCTGTTATCAGGACTTCGAGCCTGATCTCAAGTCAACTCCGGTCGTCTGCATCAACTCCAATATAATCGCCGGACAGCCGGTGACGGTAAACGTTACGCGAACCTGGCGCTATTCCGAGGGCGCTCCCGGCGAAGATATCGACATTCAGATAAAGAACGCCGAGGTCAGCATTGTCGTGAACGGTTCTGAGACGTATGCCCTCGCCTACGGGAAAAGTCCGGCGGACAACAGCGACGATTATCTCTATGTCTCGGACTATGTAGCCCAGGAGGGGGACGAGATAGCTGTCAGGGCGGTCAGCTCCGAATACGGCGAGGCTGGCGGCTCGGTTACGGTTCCGCGCGCCGTAAAGATTGACAACGTAGTCCCGACGGTCAGCAATCTGCGTAGAGAGCTCAGAGGCGACCGTCTGGAGGCCTGGTTTGATCTCTCGTTTGCGGTGACATTCACTGATCCGGCCGACGCCGTCAACTATTATATGTTTGACTGCAAGGCGTATACGCCCGACAGCTATATCGACGATGATAATCTTTATCATTCGTCGAACGAGGTGACGATTTCGTTGTATCCCGATTTCTCGCGTGAACCGCTTTTCTCGGAGCATGTCGGAGCTCTTGAGGCCATTGTCAGCGACACCGACGGCTATACCGTCTTCTCCGACCGCCAGATTTCAGGCAAGAGCTATACAATCCATTTCTCGATACTGGGCTGTCATTATGTCTGCCGCGATATAACGCAGCCGAGAGTGTCGGACTATGTCATGAAACTGTCGCACATCTCGGCCGGATACTATAATTATATGATGTCGCTGTGGGCGACTACTGAAGGTGTCAATGGTATTTTAGGAAATGTCGGACTCGGAAATCCTGTCTGGGAACACAGTAACGTGTCGACGGGAGCGGGGATTATATCGGGCGCCGCTGTCGGTGAATACCACGTGCCGTTCCGTTCTCTGGTCGGAGACTGAGAATGTCAATAGGCCGGAGTAAAGGGCGGGGTGGGGCGGAGCAGCCCGTTGGCGCAGCCGGCGAAGTCGACAGTGGCGGCTGTGTCGAGGCGGCGCGTTCCCGAACCGGGGCGCAGGTCGAGGGCTGAGAGGTCGATATAGAATACACCGAGATTGCCTACAAGGTCGAAGTAGTAGCGGCGGCGGTTAAGATCGGCCACACTGCGCCACTGTGTCGACGACAGGTTAGGCTCCCCCTCGACTGCATAGTCTTCGGGCACCGACACATTCATTATTATCGAGCGCACGATGTCGACTGCCTTGTCGGACGTCGCAGCGCGGCGGACGTTCTTGTTGAAAAACGAGGCCCGCACGAATCTGTCGGGACTCTTTACCGTGCCGGGCAGCGAGTGGGTGCCCCCGATTCCTTCCCAATAGGCGTTGATGGCCTCCATCGACGGATAAACCGGGTCATTGGTCAGCACGTCGAGGTCGGTGCCTTCGTAGATATTGAGCTTGCCGTCGACAAATTCGAGGATTGCCGTCTTTCCCGACAGGTCGGTGATGGCGAAATGGAGGGCCGGCACCGTTCCGTTGTCGAAATCAGAGGCTGAAATTGTGAATCCGCTGTCGCGTATCATAGCTACGGCCTCGTCGGTAGTGGTATTCTGGTCGAGAATCCAGGCGATGAACACCGCCAGCGACATCGGCCGTTTTCCCTCGGCTGTCGCGGGGGTGGCGTAGACGGCGCCCTTGCAGAACAGCGATGCGGCGGTCAGCCCTTTCTCGTTGATTCCTTCGGTAATGCCGTTGTCATAGCCTACGGCGTAGACAGATCCGTATTTGGCCTTCCATTCGAAAGCTCCCGGAAGGGTGTGGCTTTTCTTGACATTTCCTCGCGGATAAACCCAGAGGTTAGTCGGAATAGGCGTGCGCCAGTCGAGCGACCGTCCTACGGCTATTATGCTGTCGGCTCCGTGGTAGACAACGCGTGAGCAGGCCCCGACCGGAGCCGGTGTCGAGGCAAGAGCGCCCGTGACGAGGGCTGCGGCGATGATATTTCTTGTAGTCATAGCGTTTGGGGTGTTGTTGCTGATTTTCAACTGATACAACACCTCGTGGCGCTATGTTGTTCAATGCCGGCGCGGAGCCGGATCGGTAGAGAGCCCTACGCCGAGCTTCTTGAAAATCTTGTGGTCGACCTCGCCGAGCACAACCGTCGAGTGGGCCTGACAGCGGCGCAGCATGGGCAGCGTGGCCAGAGCGCGCCGGCAGGCGTCGTCGTGGGTTGAGAGAACGCTCAGGGCAACGAGAACTTCGTCGGTGTGGAGGCGTGGGTTGCGGCTGCCGAGATAGTTGGTCTTGGTTGCCTGGATAGGCTCGATCATGTGCTGGGGAATGAGTTTCACATTGTGGTCGATTCCGGCCAGATGCTTTATGGCGTTCAGAATCAGAGCGGCGCTCGGACCGAGCAAATCGCCGCTCTCGCCGGTTATGATGGTTCCGTCGGCAAGCTCTATGGCTGAGCAGGGGCGTCCGCTGAGCTGAGCGCGGTTTCGTGCGGCGGTGACGGCGGGACGGTAGCCGGCGTCGATTTTCGACTGCTGCATCAGCAGCTTTATCTTGTTGACCTCCTGGTCGGTGGTGGCGCCGCTGGCAAAGCGGTTGAGCGCGGTGAAATAACGCAATACGAGCTCGTTTTTCGATGCGCGGCAACATTCGGCGTCGTCGCTGATGCAGAAACCGACCATGTTGACGCCCATGTCGGTCGGCGATTTATAGGGATTCTCGCCGTAGATGCCTTCGAACAGGGCGTTGAGCACCGGAAATATCTCGATGTCGCGGTTGTAGTTAATGGCCGTCTTGCCGTAGGCTTCGAGATGGAACGGGTCGATCATGTTGACGTCGTTGAGGTCGGCCGTCGCGGCTTCGTAGGCAACGTTGACGGGATGTTTCAGCGGAAGGTTCCAGACGGGGAATGTCTCGAACTTCGCGTAGCCGGCCTTTATGCCGCGCCGGTGCTCGTTGTAGAGCTGGCTGAGACACACGGCCATCTTTCCGCTTCCGGGACCGGGAGCCGTTACTATGACCAGCGGCCGCGTTGTCTCGACATAGTCGTTGCGGCCGAATCCCTCGTCGCTGTCGATGAGGTCGACATTGTTGGGGTAGCCTTCGATGGTGTAGTGGCAGTAGGTGCGTATGCCGAGGCGGTGGAGCCGCTGGCGGAACGCGTCGGCGCTCATCTGTCCGTCGTAGTGGGTGACAACCACTGAATTGACCTCGAAGCCGCGGTTTATGAACTCGAGACGCAGCCTGAGAACATCCTCGTCGTAGGTTATGCCGAGATCGTTGCGTATCTTGTTTTTCTCGATGTCGCGGGCGCTTATGACTATTACTATTTCGGCGCGGTCGGCGAGCTTCGACAGCATTTTCAGTTTGCTGTCGGGCTCGAAGCCGGGGAGAACACGTGATGCATGGTAGTCGTCGAAGAGCTTGCCTCCGAGTTCGAGATAGAGTTTGTTTCCGAACGTGGCGATGCGTTCGCCGATGTGCTCCGACTGGATGCGGAGATATTTGTCGTTGTCGAATCCGAGTTTCATAACGGTCGCAAAGTTACCTTTTTTTCGCGAGAAATGAAACCCGAGCTCCCCTGCGTATTTCGTGCCGTGCCGAAAAAAAGTTTTTTGCTGAATTGTTTGGCAGTTAGCGAAATAGTTAGTAATTTTGCATCGCTTTTGCCCCTGTAGGCAACGCGCTGATGTTCTATTCCGTTGAGGATTAGAGCATTGGGGTGCGTGGATATGCAGTGTGGCCAAGGCGTGAAAAGAGCGAATATTATTTAAGAATCATATAAGTCAAAACTAAAAAACTAAGATGCCTACTATTTCGCAATTAGTGAGAAAAGGACGTGTGGCTCTCGAAGACAAGAGCAAGTCACCCGCGCTGGACTCGTGCCCTCAGCGCCGCGGCGTTTGTGTGCGCGTCTACACCACCACTCCCAAGAAGCCTAACTCGGCAATGCGTAAAGTCGCCCGTGTGCGCCTGACCAATGGTAAAGAGGTCAACAGCTACATCCCCGGCGAAGGACACAACCTGCAGGAGCACTCGATCGTGCTTGTCCGCGGTGGCCGTGTGAAGGATCTTCCCGGTGTGCGCTACCACATTGTTCGCGGAACGCTCGACACAGGCGGTGTTAAAGACCGCACCCAGCGTCGCTCGAAATACGGCGCCAAACGGCCTAAGGCAGCCAAGAAATAAGCTGCTCCGTCAACGAACGCTACTTTTCAATCACTAACCAATCAAAATCCCCGGCTGAGTAAACGGCGACAAGAGAGACGCCGTTGAAGGACAAGAAGCTCACAGCCAAGCTATCAACCTCTTTTAAACAGACAAAACTAAAAATGAGAAAGGCTAAGCCCAAGAAACGGATCGTGCTCCCCGATCCCGTTTTCAACGACGTGAAGGTGTCGAAGTTCGTCAACCACCTTATGTATGACGGCAAGAAGAACACCTCCTATACCATTTTCTATTCGGCTCTCGACATCGTGAAGAGCAAGCTCCCCAACGAGGAGAAGACCGCGCTGGAAATCTGGAAAAAGGCCCTCGAAAATGTTACCCCTCAGGTGGAAGTGAAGTCACGCCGTGTCGGCGGTGCTACCTTCCAGGTGCCTACCGAAATCCGGCCCGACCGCAAAGAGTCTATATCAATGAAGAACCTCATCTCGTATGCCCGCAAACGTGGCGGCAAGACGATGGCCGACAAGCTGGCCGCTGAGATCGTCGACGCATTCAACGACCAGGGTGGCGCATTCAAGCGTAAAGAAGACATGCACAAGATGGCAGAGGCAAACCGCGCCTTCGCCCACTTCCGCTTCTGATCAGGAGATGACAATCACCATTATTCATTGATTCAACGACAAGCGACAAATGGCAAAATCAGACGATCAGCTCAAACTTACCCGAAATATCGGCATCATGGCCCACATCGATGCCGGCAAGACCACAACCTCCGAGCGTATCCTCTTCTATACCGGTCTGACCCACAAGATCGGTGAGGTTCACGACGGCGCCGCCACCATGGACTGGATGGAGCAGGAGCAGGAGCGTGGTATCACAATCACCTCGGCCGCCACTACCACATTCTGGAACTATGATGGCTCGAAATACAAGATCAATCTAATCGACACCCCGGGACACGTGGACTTCACCGTAGAGGTTGAACGTTCGCTCCGCGTTCTCGACGGTGCCGTCGCTACATTCTGTGCCGTCGGCGGCGTAGAGCCTCAGTCGGAGACAGTGTGGCGTCAGGCCGACAAATATAACGTTCCGCGTATCGGCTACGTCAACAAGATGGACCGCTCGGGTGCAAACTTCTTCGAGGTTGTCCGCCAGCTCCGCGAGGTTCTCGGCGCAAATCCCTGCCCCATCCAGATTCCTATCGGAGCTGAAGAGACCTTCAAGGGCGTCGTAGACCTCATCACCATGAAGGCTATCTTCTGGCACGACGAGGCCATGGGCGCCGACTACGAAGTCGACGAGATTCCCGCCGGACTGCTCAGCGAAGCCGAAGAATGGCACGATAAAATGCTCGAGAGCATCGCCGAGCACGACGACGCCCTCATGGAGAAATACTTCGACGATCCCTCGACAATCACCGAAGAAGAGATCCGCCGCGCCCTGCGCAAGGCAACTCTGTCGATGGCTGTCGTTCCCATGATCTGCGGCTCGAGCTTCAAGAACAAGGGCGTTCAGCCCCTTCTCGACGCCGTCTGCGCCTATCTGCCGAGCCCGCTCGACGCAGGCGCTATCGAAGGCACCATTCCCGGCACCGACGAAGTGACCACCCGCGAGCCGAGCAGCGACCAGCCTCTCTGTGCCCTCGCTTTCAAGATTGCCACCGACCCCTACGTAGGCCGTCTGACATTCTTCCGCGTCTACTCGGGCGACATGGCCGCAGGTTCATACATCCTCAATGCCCGCTCCGGTAAGAAAGAGCGCGTCAGCCGTCTGTTCCAGATGCACTCGAACAAGCAGAACGCCAAGGAATTCATCGGCTGCGGCGATATAGGCGCAGGCGTGGGCTTCAAGGATATCCGCACCGGCGATACCCTCTGCGCCGAAGACGCTCCCATCGTTCTCGAGGCCATGGACTTCCCCGATCCCGTTATCGGTATCGCCGTCGAGCCCAAGACCCAGAAAGACCTCGACAAACTCGGCGTCGGCCTTCAGAAGCTCGCCGAAGAGGATCCGACATTCCGTGTGCAGACCAACGAAGAAACCGGCCAGACCGTTATCTCGGGCATGGGTGAGCTTCACCTCGACATCATCATCGACCGTCTGCGCCGCGAATTCAAGGTAGAGTGCAATCAGGGCCGTCCCCAGGTTACTTATAAAGAAGCCATCACCAAGCCCGTCGAGCTCCGCGAAGTGTTCAAGAAGCAGACCGGCGGCCGCGGTAAATTCGCCGATATTATTGTCCGCGTCGAGCCTGCCGAAGAAGGCGGTGAGAATCCGGGCCTGACATTCGTCGACGAAGTCAAGGGCGGTAACATCCCCAAGGAATATATCCCCGCTATCCAGAAAGGCTTCACTAACGCAATGACGAACGGCGTTCTGGCCGGCTATCCCGTGCCCTCGCTGAAGGTGACCGTCATCGACGGTTCGTTCCACCCGGTCGACTCAGACCAGCTCTCGTTTGAGCTCTGCGCCATCCAGGCCTTCAAGAAAGCCTGCGAAAAGGCCGGTCCCGTGCTGCTCGAGCCTATCATGAAAATCGAGGTAGTTACTCCCGAAGAGTCGATGGGCGACGTTATCAGCGACCTCAACAAGCGCCGCGGCCAGGTTGAAGGCATGGAGACAAGCCGCTCGGGCGCCCGTGTCGTAAAGGCCACCGCCCCGCTGGCAGAGATGTTCGGCTATGTCACCGCCCTGCGCACCATCACATCGGGCCGCGCAACCTCGACAATGTCGTTCAGCCATTACGCCGAAGTCAGCAACTCGATCGCCCGCAACGTCCTGACCGAATGTCAGGGCCGCGTCGACCTGCTCAAATAATCAGCAAATCAGTAACCAATAAACGATATGAACCAAAAAATTCGCATCAAACTTAAGTCGTATGACTACAATCTTGTCGACAAGAGTGCCGAAAAGATTGTCAAGACCGTGAAGGCTACCGACGCAGTGATAAGCGGCCCGATACCCCTGCCGACCCGCAAGCGCATCTTCACCGTCAACCGTTCGACCTTCGTCAACAAGAAATCGCGCGAACAGTTCCAGCTCTCGAGCTACAAGCGCCTCATCGACATCTACAACTCGACGGCCAAAACCGTCGATGCTCTGATGAAGCTCGAACTCCCCAGCGGCGTCGAAGTGGAGATCAAAGTCTGATACCACGCGCGGCTATAATAAATCAAACTAATCCAATCAACAATATACTACTAAAGAAATGCCAGGATTAATTGGAAAGAAAATCGGAATGACATCCGTTTTCAGTGCCGACGGCAAGAATCTGCCGTGCACTGTTATCGAAGTTGGCCCTTGTGTAGTTACCCAGCTGAAGACAGCCGACAAAGACGGCTACGAGGCTGTGCAGATCGGTTTCGAAGAGAAGAAAGCGAAGCACACCACGAAGCCCATGGAAGGCCACTTCAAGAAAGCCGGCGTAGCTCCCCAGCGTCACTTGGCTGAGTTCTCAGGATTCAACAGCGAGTTAAAGCTCGGCGATACCCTGACAGTAGACCTCTTCGCCGAAGGCGATTTCGTCGACATCCAGGGCGTCAGCAAGGGTAAAGGCTATCAGGGCGTTGTAAAGCGCCACGGCTTCGGCGGCGTTGGTCAGGCTACCCACGGCCAGCACAACCGTCTGCGTGCCCCCGGTTCGGTAGGTGCCTGCTCTTATCCCGCCAAGGTGTTCAAAGGAATGCGCATGGCCGGTCAGATGGGTAACCGCAAGGTGACAGTGCAGAATCTCCAGGTCGTCAAGACCCTTCCCGAGCACAATCTGCTCATGATCAAAGGCTCCATCCCCGGAGCCAAAGGTTCAATCGTTTTAATTGAGAAGTAAATGGAACTCGCAGTATACGACATCCAAGGAAAAGAAACCGGTCGCAAGGTAACCCTTAACGACAGCGTTTTCGCCGTTGAGCCCAACGAACACGTTGTATGGCTCGACGTCAAGCAGTTCCTGGCCAACCAGCGTCAGGGCACTCACAAGAGCAAGGAGCGCAGCGAAGTTTCAGGCTCGACCCGCAAGCTTCACAAGCAGAAGGGCGGCGGCGGCTCGCGTATCGGCGACATCAACTCGCCCGTTCTCGTCGGCGGCGGCCGTGTGTTCGGTCCGCGTCCCCGCGACTACCGCTTCAAGCTCAACAAGAAGATGAAGCAGCTCGCACGTCGCAGCGCCTGGAGCGTAAAGGCAGCGCAGAACGAGCTGACCGTCATCGACAGCATCAATTTCGAAGCTCCGCGCACAAAAGACTTCGTCGCTTTCGCCAAGGCTGTCAAGGCCGACGGCAAGAAGCTGCTGCTCGTTGTCGGCCAGGATAACCGCAATGTTTATCTCTCGGCCCGCAACATCCCCAACACTGAAGTCATGCGTGCAGCCGACGTCAACACCTACGCCCTGCTCAATGCCAGCGCCGTGGTTATGACCGAGGAAGCTCTCAACGTGATCAACAACCTCTAAGCATAAACCCTCCGGAAGGACTTAAAACGAAATTCAACAATGGAAATTTCAATCACACCTATCGTAACCGAGAAGGCCACCAAGCTCACCGAGAAGGGCAACCGCTACACCTTCAGAGTGTCGCCCGAGGCCGACAAGGGTCAGATCAAGGCTCTGGTCGAGAAGCTCTACGACGTTAAGGTGACCGAGGTGAACACCGCGATCGTTCGCGGAAAGAACCGCCAGCGCTGGACCAAGACCGGCCTGCGCCGCGGCAAAACGGCCCGCTGGAAGAAAGCCATCATCTCGGTGGCCGAGGGCCAGACTATCGACTTTTACAGCAATATCTAATCAGCAATGGCAGTAAGAAAATTCAAGCCCACCACACCCGGGCAAAGACACAAGGTTATTGGTGTATTCAAAGGTACGATCACTGCTACTACACCAGAGAAATCTCTTACAGTCGGAAAAAAGCAGACCGGCGGCCGCAATGCCGAAGGTCACCTCACCTCGCGTTACCTGGGTGGGGGTCACAAGCGCAAATACCGCATTATCGACTTCAAGAGAACAAAAGACGGCATCCCTGCCGTGGTTAAGTCAATCGAGTATGACCCGAACCGCTCGGCCCGCATCGCTCTGCTTTTCTATGCAGACGGCGCCAAGGCCTACATGATCGCCCCCAACGGCCTCGCCGTCGGTCAGACCGTCATGAGCGGTGCAGAGGCTGCTCCCGAAGTCGGCAATGCGCTTCCGCTGGCCAACATCCCTGTTGGTACTCTGATTCACAACATCGAGCTGCGTCCGGGCCAGGGCGCCCGCATGGCACGTGCCGCCGGTAACTTCGCCCAGCTCATCTCGCGCGAAGGCGACTACGCCATCATCAAGCTGCCCAGCGGAGAGACCCGCAAGGTTCTCTGCGCCTGCAAGGCTACCGTAGGCGTCGTCGGCAACAGCGAGCACTCGCTGGAGAGCTCCGGTAAAGCCGGCCGTTCGCGTTGGCTGGGCCGTCGCCCCCACAACCGCGGTGTTGTCATGAACCCTGTCGATCACCCCATGGGTGGTGGTGAGGGCCGTTCGTCGGGCGGACACCCGCGTTCTCGCAAGGGTCTCTATGCAAAGGGCCTGAAGACACGCGCGCCCAAGAAGAACACCTCGAAGTATATCATCGAGAGACGCAAAAAATAAGTTTCAGAGTAATCCAACACATCAACTATGAGTCGTTCATTGAAAAAAGGCCCCTTCATCAGCGTAAAGCTCGAGAAGAAGGTCGACGCCATGGAAGCCAGCGGCAAGAAATCGGTCATCAAGACCTGGAGCCGTGCCTCGATGATTGCGCCTGAATTTGTCGGCCACACATTCGCAGTCCATAACGGAAATAAGTTTATCCCCGTTTATGTCACCGAGAATATGGTAGGTCACAAACTCGGAGAATTCGCTCCGACGCGCACATTCCGTGGCCATTCGGGCAACCGCAAGAAATAAGCCGGCGCGACCGAAGCCAGTGACTTAATCCAACAGTATTTGAAAAAACAGAAACAATAATACCAAATGGGTGTAAGAAAAAGAAACGCCGCCGACAAGCGTAAAGAAGAGCAGCGCTCGGTGGCATTCGCAAAACTGCTCAACATCCCCACTTCGCCCCGCAAGATGCGCTATGTCGCCGACATGGTGCGCGGCGTTGAAGTGAACCGCGCCCTTGGCATCTTGAAATTCTCGAACAAGGAGGCAGCCGCCCGCGTAGAGAAACTTCTGCGTTCGGCTATCGCCAACTGGGAAGCCAAGAACGAGCGCAAGGCCGACGCCGGAGAGCTCTGCATCTCGATGATCCGCGTCGACTGCGCACCGATGCTCAAGCGCCTGCGTCCCGCCCCCCAGGGCCGCGGCTACCGCATCCGCAAGCGCGCAAACCACGTGACTCTCATCGTCGACACTATCGACAACTATACCAACAAGGCCAAATAACATGGGACAGAAAGTAAATCCGATCAGCAACCGCCTGGGCATCATCCGCGGATGGGACTCCAACTGGTACGGCGGTAAAAAATATGGCGACACCCTTCTCGAGGACTCCAAGCTGAGGAAGTACCTGAACGTTCGCCTTGCAAAATCGAGCGTGTCGCGTATCGTTATCGAGCGCACCCTCAAACTGATAACAATCACCGTATGCACCTCGCGTCCGGGACTGATCATCGGTAAGGGAGGCTCGGAAGTCGACAAACTCAAGGAAGAGCTCAAGAAGATAACCGACAAAGATGTCCAGATCAACATCTTCGAAATCAAGCGTCCCGAGCTCGACGCCGAGATCGTAGCCGCTAACATCGCCCGTCAGATCGAAGGCAAGATCGCCTATCGCCGCGCTATCAAGATGGCCATCGCCTCGACAATGCGCGCCGGTGCCGAAGGCATCAAGGTTCAGATCTCAGGCCGCCTCAATGGTGCCGAGATTGCCCGTTCCGAGATGTTCAAGGAAGGCCGTACACCGCTCCACACCCTGCGTGCCGACATCGACTACGCTCTGGTAGAAGCACATACTAAAGTTGGCGTCATCGGCGTCAAAGTATGGATCTGCCGCGGTGAAGTCTATGGCAAACGCGACCTCGCCCCCAACTTCGCCCAGAGCGGCAAAGAGACGCGCGGTCCGCGCCGCGAGGGCGGCGAACGCCGTGGCGGTTTCCGCAAACCCCGCAACAACAACCGTTGAACCCCGCAATACAGAACTGAACAATGTTACAACCTAAGAAAACAAAATTCCGCCGCTCGCAGAAAGGCCGCATGAAAGGCATTGCCCAGCGCGGCAATCAGCTGGCATTCGGGTCGTTCGGCATCAAGACCCTCGAATCGAAGTGGATCACGGGCCGTCAGATTGAGGCCGCCCGTGTGGCCGTGACACGCTACATGCAGCGTCAGGGTCAGATCTGGATCCGCATATTCCCCGACAAGCCCATCACTAAAAAGCCTGCCGAGGTTCGAATGGGTAAAGGTAAAGGTAATCCCGAAGGTTTCGTTGCACCTGTGACCCCGGGCCGTATCATAATAGAAGTCGAGGGTGTTCCCTACGACATTGCCAAAGAGGCACTGCGTCTGGCTGCCCAGAAACTTCCGGTCAGCACCAAATTTATCGTCAGCCGTGACTATGACCCCACTCAAAACGTCTAACGCCTTATGAAGAAAGAAGAAATCAAGGAGATGACCACGGCCGACCTGCGCGACCGCCTGGAGGTCATGGAAAAGGACTATGCCCAGCTCAAGATCAACCACGCTATCTCGCCCGTTGACAATCCCGCCAAGATCACGGCTGACCGCCGCATGATCGCCCGCGTCAAAACCGAGCTGCGCCAGCGCGAACTCAACAACAAATAACCCCGATCACCGAAATGGAAAAGAGAAACCTCAGAAAAGAGCGCATCGGCATTGTCACCTCCAACAAGGGCGACAAGACCATCACCGTCACGGTGAAATATAAGGAGAAGCACCCCATCTACGGTAAATTCGTAGGCAAAACCAAGAAGTATCACGCTCACGACGAGAAGAACGAGTGTAGCGTCGGCGACAAAGTGCGCCTGATGGAGACCCGCCCCCTGAGCGCTACCAAGAGATGGAGACTTGTAGAAATCATCGAAAAAGTTAAATAACAATGATACAGACAGAAAGCCGACTCACCGTTGCCGACAACTCAGGCGCAAAAGAGGTGCTTTGCATCCACGTCCTGGGCGGTACGGGCCGTCGTTACGCCTCGGTGGGCGACATCATCGTTGTCACCGTCAAGAGCGCTATCCCCTCGAGCGATGTCAAGAAGGGAACAGTGTCGAAAGCAGTTGTTGTCCGCACCAAGAAAGAGGTGCGCCGTCCCGACGGAAGCTATATCCGCTTCGACGACAACGCCTGTGTTCTGCTCAAAAACGACGGTGAGCTCCGCGGCACCCGTATTTTCGGTCCCGTTGCCCGTGAGCTCCGAGCAACGAACATGAAGATTGTGTCGCTGGCACCCGAGGTACTTTAACTACCCTCAATTCACAACCCGACTTTTCGCAAAGCAATGAACAAAATGAATATCAAAAAGGGTGACACCGTCTACGTGCTCAGCGGTAACGACCGCAAGCATACCGGGCGCGTCCTCAAGGTGCTTCCGGCCAAGCAGGCTGCTATCGTCGAGGGCATCCGCATGGTCACCAAGGCTACCAAGCCGAACGCCAAGAATCCCCAGGGAGGCCTCGTCAAGACGGAGGCTCCCATCCATATCAGCAACCTCGCCCTCATCGACCCCAAGACCGGCAAGCCCACCCGTGTTGCCTATCGCAAGGACGAAAACGGCAAACGCGTGCGTTACGCTAAAAAATCAGGAGAGGAGATTAAGTAATGACAACAACACTTCAGAAAGACTATAAGGAGCGCATCGTTCCCGCTCTCGAGAAGCAGTTCAACTACAAGACCGTCATGATGGTCCCGAAGTTGAAGAAGATCGTCATCAACCAGGGTCTCGGCGAGGCCACTCAGGACAAGAAAGTCATCGAGACAGCCCTCAACGAACTGACCGCCATCACCGGCCAGAAAGCAGTAGCAACCCTGTCGCGCAAAGACATCTCGAACTTCAAAGTGCGTAAAAAGATGCCTATCGGCGTCATGGTGACCCTGCGTCGCGAGCGCATGTATGAGTTCCTCGAGCGTCTGGTTCGCGTGGCTCTGCCCCGTATCCGCGACTTCAAGGGTATCAACTCGAAGATGGACGGCCGTGGCAATTACACCCTCGGCATCACCGAGCAGATCATCTTCCCCGAGATTAACATCGACAATATCTCGAAGCTCATGGGCATGAACATAACCTTCGTTACCTCGGCAAATACCGACGAAGAAGGTTTCGCCCTGCTCAAAGAGTTCGGTCTGCCCTTCAAGAAATAATCTCCAGCTGGAAGCTTCCAATGGCGCGGGCGTCCCTTCAGAGGGGCGCCCGCGCAGTTGAATGTGGCTCCGGAAAGTCCATATGCAGACCGAATCGCTCCGCGCTCGCCGTTGTTATAGAAAGTGGCGAGAGTCTATTTGCGCTTGCGGAATCGGCTTTTGCAAAGTTTAACTTTATTTAACTAGGTGTTTGGGGCTATTCGGGCATCCTGATGGCGCGGATATGCGGTGGTTTGCGAAATTTTTACGACCTTTGCCGTCGGTTTTGTGCGCCTTCCGGGGCGCTTGCACAACACGGTGATTCTGCAGCAGTTGCGGCTTCGGCCGTCAGAACTTTGGAATACAGGGATTTTGCATCCCGTGATTCTGCAATGTCGATGTCTGCTCACGTAAGGTGGTCGGCAGTCGGCAAATTCTGTGCGGATTGCTATGCTTTTGTGTCGTAACCATGTAACTATTAACCTATTATTAACCTATAAGATCAGCAAATGGCAAAAGAATCAATGAAGGCCCGCGAGGTAAAGCGTGCCAAGCTGGTGAAGAAGTATGCTGCCAAGAAGGCCGCTCTCAAAGAGGCCGGTGACTACGATGCTCTTCAGCTGCTGCCCAAAAATGCCTCGTATGTACGCCTGCACAACCGCTGCCTGATCACCGGTCGTCCCAAAGGCTATATGCGCCAGTTCGGCATTTCGCGTATCCAGTTCCGCGAAATGGCTTCCGCAGGCCTTATCCCCGGTGTGAAGAAAGCCAGCTGGTAAGCCCCGGCAGAGGTTCCGCCGCGTTACAGGCGGCTCTGTCACGTTTTACGGCAAATTGGCGAATTGCTCCCCGGCTCTTCGGAGCCTCTCCGTGCTCAGCCATCGCGGCTGAGAGGCCCGCGCCGCCCCACGCACCGACGCGCGTCAGTCCCCCGGCCGGGGGAACAGCCCCGCAGGGCTCTTCGGCGAAGAACTCCGCGACGGCGACGAAGCCCGAGGCCGGCTGAAAACAACGAAGCGTGAGAGTGTTAAATATTGTCTGATGCCCCCGCGAGGGCGTCGCCTCCGCCCCGGCAAGGGGCCTGCGGCACCCCGGCAGCAGATCAATTTAAACTGAAAAATTTTAAACTTACAATGACAGACCCCATTGCAGACTATCTGACACGTCTGAGAAACGCCATCAAGGCCAACCACCGTGTGGTCGAGATTCCGGCAAGCAACCTCAAGAAGGAGATCACCAAGATCCTCTTCGATCAGGGTTACATCCTCAACTATAAGTTTATCGACGGCGAGAATCCCCAGGGAACCATCAAGATCGCCCTCAAATATGATCCCGTCGACAAAGTCAGCGCAATCAAGAGCCTTCAGCGCGTCTCGCGTCCGGGCCTGCGCCAGTATTGCGGCTACAAAGATATGCCCCGTGTGCTCAACGGCCTCGGCATCGCTATCCTGTCGACATCGCGCGGCGTCATGACCAATAAACAGGCTGCCCGCGAGCAGGTGGGCGGCGAAGTGCTCTGCTACGTATATTAACCCCTTGAACCGTTTACGAAAATGTCAAGAATAGGTAAAGCTCCCATTGCAATCCCGGCCGGTGTGACCGTAACCGTGGACAAAGACAACACAGTGACTGTCAAGGGCCCCAAAGGCACCCTTAGCCAGAAAGTAAATCCCGATCTGACAGTTGAAGTGGCCGACGGCCATCTCACCGTCAGCCGTCCCAGCGACGACCGCGAACACCGCGCCCAGCACGGCCTCTTCCGCGCTCTTCTCCACAATATGGTTGTCGGCGTCTCGACCGGCTACCGCAAGGAGATGGAACTCGTCGGCGTCGGCTACCGTGCATCGGCCAGCGGCCAGGTTCTGGAACTCTCGCTGGGCTACAGCCACGCCATCTACCTCAAGCTACCCCCCGAGGTCAAGGTAGAGGCAAAGAGCGAGCGTAACAAAAACCCGCTCATCATTCTCGAGAGCGACGACAAGCAGCTTCTCGGACAGGTTTGCGCAAAGATCCGCTCGCTGCGCAAGCCCGAGCCCTACAAAGGAAAAGGTATCAAATTTGTCGGCGAGATCATCCGTCGCAAGAGCGGCAAGAGCGCATCTGCCAAATAACATTAAACCGTCAAAACCATGTTTTCTAAGATTCAACGTCGCAATAAAATCAAGACCCGCATCCGCGGTCGCATATCAGGCACCGCCGAGCGTCCGCGCATGACGGTTTTCCGCTCGAACAAACAGATCTACGTGCAGCTCGTCGACGACCTCGCCGGCAAGACCCTCTGCGCCGCCTCTTCGCGCGGCATCGCCGAGGGCGACAAGAGCGCCATCGCCGCCAAGGTAGGCGAAGAAATCGCCCGCAAGGCACAGGAGGCAGGTATCACAACCGTTGTCTTCGACCGTAACGGCTATCTCTTCCACGGACGTGTTAAATCACTCGCTGACGCAGCTCGCAAAGGCGGACTTAAATTCTAAAATCAATCATGGCAAATAAGAATAACAGAGTCAAATCGACCAACGACCTCGAGCTCAAAGACCGCCTGGTGGCCATCAACCGCGTCACCAAGGTAACCAAGGGCGGCCGCACCTTCACCTTCGCCGCCATCGTCGTTGTCGGCAATGAAAACGGCATCGTAGGCTGGGGCCTCGGAAAGGCCAATGAAGTCAGCGCCGCCATCGCCAAGGGCGTCGAGGCTGCCAAGAAGAACCTTATCAAAGTTCCCGTCCACAAAGGCACCATCCCCCACGAACAGGCTGCCAAGTTCGGCGGTTCGCGTATCATACTCAAGCCCGCCAGCCATGGTACGGGAGTAAAGGCCGGTGGCGCTATGCGTGCCGTGCTCGAGAGCGTAGGTATCACCGACGTGCTCGCCAAGTCGAAAGGTTCGTCGAACCCCCACAACCTCGTCAAGGCTACTCTCGCCGCTCTTAGCGAAATGCGTTCGCCCGCAGAAATCGCCCATCAGCGCGGCATCAGCCTTGATAAAGTGTTCAACGGCTAATAAATTCCCTAACAACCACGTTCAATAAACAATGGCACAGATTAAGATCAAACAAATCAAGAGCCGCATCAACTGCCCCGCTGTCGAAAAGCGCACGCTCGATGCCCTCGGCCTCAAGAAAATGAATCACACGGTTGTCAAGGAAGACAATCCCTCGATCATGGGCATGGTTCGCCGTGTCCACCATCTGGTAGAGGTTACACCCGCGTGAGCAATAACCAATCGTCAACATTCAAAAAACGAAACGAAATGGACTTAAGCAATCTTCAACCCGCCGTTGGTGCGGTCAAGAATAAGAAGCGCATCGGCCGCGGCCCCGGTTCGGGCAAGGGCGGCACATCGACCCGCGGTCACAAGGGTGCGAAATCGCGTTCGGGCTACAGCCGCAAGATCGGCTTCGAGGGCGGTCAGATGCCTCTGCAGCGCCGTGTGCCGAAATTCGGCTTCAAGAATATCAACCGTGTAGAATACAAGGCTATCAACCTTGGTGACCTCGAGACAATAGCAGCCGCCAACAATCTCGACAAGATCGGCCCCGAAGAACTCCGCAAATTCGGCATTCTCAAAGGCCGCAAGCTCGTCAAGATTCTCGGCAACGGCTCGCTGACACGCAAGCTTGCCGTCGAGGCCAATGCTTTCTCGGCTGCCGCCGAGAAGGCCATAGTTGAAGCCGGTGGCACGGTAGCTAAAATTTAAAATTCATCATGAGATTTGTAGAAACCCTAAAAAATATCTGGACCATCGAGGAGCTCCGCAAGCGCCTTCTGGTTACCCTGCTGCTGGTACTTGTCTACCGCCTGGGTTGCTATGTCGTGCTTCCTGGCATCTCTCCTGAAGACCTCGATGCCCTGTCGAAGTTCACAAACCGCACAGGCCTGATGCAACTTCTCGACATGTTCTCGGGTGGCGCCTTCTCGCAGGCATCAATCTTTGCCCTCGGAATCATGCCCTACATCACGGCTTCGATTGTGATACAGCTGCTTGGCATGGTTCTTCCCTCGTTCCAGAAAATGCAGCGTGAGGGCGAAAGCGGCCGTCAGAAGCTCAACCAGTATACGCGCTATCTGACTGTCATCATACTTCTGCTGCAAGGCCCGGCCTACCTGATCAACCTTCAGGTTCAGGCTGCCGGCGCCGGCCTCTCTTCCCACATGGGCTTCTGGACAACGGCCTATCTGACGGTTATCCTTGCCGCCGGCTCGATGTTCATCATGTGGCTGGGTGAGCGCATAACCGACCGCGGTGTCGGCAACGGCATCTCGTTCATCATCCTCGTGGGCATTATCGCCCGCCTTCCGGGAGCTCTCTTCTATGAGTTCACATCGCGTATGCCCGGAGCCGGCGGAAGCCAGGGCGGCCTGATAATGTTCGTCGTCGAGCTCATCCTTCTGTTCGCCGTCACCGTAGGCGCCGTGCTTCTGGTGCAGGGAACCCGCAAGGTGCCCGTGCAGTATGCCAAGCGCGTTGTCGGCAACCGTCAGTACGGCGGCGCCCGCCAGTATATTCCTCTGAAGGTCAACGCTGCCGGCGTTATGCCGATCATCTTCGCCCAGGCCATCATGTTCATCCCCATCACCGTAGCCGGTTTCGGGGGAGCATCCGACGCCTCGAGCGGATTCGTGGCAGCCTTCAGCGACATCAACGGATTCTGGTATAATTTCGTCTACTTCATCATGATTGTCGCCTTCACCTACTTCTACACCGCCGTCACAGTCCGCCCGACCCAGATGGCTGAAGACATGAAGCGCAACAACGGATTCATTCCCGGCGTCAAGCCCGGAAAGAAAACCGCCGATTATCTCGACTCGATCATGAGCCGTATAACTCTGCCCGGTTCGATATTCCTCGGCTTCGTGGCTATCATGCCCGCTTTCGCCCGTCTGTTCGGTATCAGTCAGAACTTCGCCCAGTTCTTCGGCGGCACCTCGCTGCTGATTCTCGTAGGCGTCGTTCTCGATACCCTCCAGCAGATCGAGAGCCATCTGATGATGCACCACTACGACGGTCTGATGAAGGACGGCAAGATCAAGGGCCGCACAACCGGCGGCGCCTATTGAGCCATTCATGATTCGATAACCGGTTTACAGACTATCGAACGCAAAGAATAATAATCTATAGCAAGGCAACGTGCCGGCTCCTTCCGCTTCGGCGGAAGGAGTGGCACGGCCTGTTTAGCTGAATGATAATTCTCAAGACCCCACAAGAAATCGAGAAGATGCGCGCTGCCTGCGCTCTGACATCGGCCACGCTCGGCGAAGTAGCCAAGTGGGTCGGGCCCGGCGTGACAACCCAGCATCTCGACACCATAGCCCGCGAGTTTATCCTTGACAACGGCGGCAGGCCCGCCTGCCTCGGCTATGGCGGTTTTCCGGGCACCCTCTGCATAGAGGTCAACGAGACTGTTGTCCACGGATTCCCGTCGGCGCGCACCCTGCGCGAAGGTGATGTCGTGGGCCTAGATCTTGTTGTCGAGCTTGACGGCTTCTGCGGCGACAGCTGCTATACGTTCCCTGTAGGCGAAATCGCCGACGACGTTCGCCGTCTGCTTGTCACTACCAAGGAGAGCCTCTATGTCGGCATCGAGGCGGCCCGCGCCGGTCACCGTATTGGCGACATCTCTAACGCCATACAGACATTCTGTGAGCGCGCCGGCTATACCGTTGTCCGCGAGATGTGCGGCCACGGAATCGGACGCAAGATGCACGAAGATCCCGAAGTGCCCAACTACGGACGCCGCGGCTGCGGCCCTCTTCTGCGCAACGGAATGTGTATAGCCATCGAGCCCATGATCAACATGGGGAGCCGCAATATCGTGATCGGCTCAGACGGCTGGGAGTGCCGCACACGCGACCGCAAGCCTTCGGCCCATTACGAGCACACTGTCGCCATCATCGACGGCGTTGCAGAACCTCTGACAACTTTCGAGCCGATCGCCGGAGTCTTGGGCGACCGATTCATCTGAACAGACCCAGTAACCTGCTAACTTTATCAGACATCAATAACCGAATGGCCAAACAAGCAGCAATAGAACAGGACGGAACAATCGTCGAAGCGCTCTCAAACGCCATGTTTCGCGTGGAACTCGAAAACGGCCACGAGATAACGGCCCATATTTCCGGGAAAATGCGCATGCATTACATAAAAATTCTTCCCGGCGACAAGGTGAGAGTTGAAATGTCGCCCTACGACCTTTCGAAGGGGCGCATTGCTTTCCGATATAAATGAACCGTCGAAACGCTCATTAAATCATCAGCAACATCCTATAAACAAAAAAGATATGAAAGTAAGAGCATCTATCAAGGCACGTACCCCGGAGAGCAAGATCGTTCGCCGCAAGGGACGTCTTTACGTAATCAACAAGAAAAACCCCAAATTAAAGATGCGCCAAGGGTAAAAATTTTGTACCTTTGCAGTCGAATTTTTAAGCTACAACACAACAATTTATGGCAGTACGAATCGTGGGAGTTGACCTCCCCCAGAACAAAAGAGGTGAAATCGCCCTGACCTACATCTACGGAATCGGCCGCAGCGCCGCCCGCAAGGTGCTTGAAAAGGCAGGTGTCGATGTCAACATCAAAGTAACAGACTGGACCGACCAGCAGGCAGCCGCTGTGCGTGAAGTCATCTCTACCGACTTCAAGGTAGAGGGTGATCTCCGAAGCGAAATCCAGCTCAACATCAAACGCCTGATGGATATCGGTTGCTATCGTGGCATTCGCCACCGTAATGGCCTCCCCGTGCGCGGACAGAGCACCAAGAACAACGCCCGTACCCGCAAGGGCCGTAAGAAGACCGTCGCTAACAAGAAGAAAGCTACTAAATAATAGAATCCAATGGCAAAAAAGACAGTCGCAGCAAAGAAGCGCAACGTTAAGGTTACGGCCGAAGGCCAGCTTCACGTTCACTCCTCGTTTAACAATATCATTGTGTGTCTGGCCAACTCCGAAGGCCAGGTTATCTCGTGGTCAAGCGCCGGCAAGATGGGTTTCCGCGGTTCGAAGAAGAACACTCCCTATGCCGCACAGATGGCCGCACAAGACTGCGCGAAGGTCGCCTATGACCTTGGCCTGCGCAAGGTGAAAGCCTATGTCAAAGGCCCCGGCAACGGACGTGAGAGCGCAATCCGCACAATCCACGGAGCCGGCATCGAGGTTACCGACATTCTCGACGTTACCCCGCTGCCCCACAACGGCTGCCGTCCTCCCAAACGCCGCCGCGTTTAATTCAGGAACGGCATCACGTCCTCATTCAGTCAACACAACACCCAGTCGGAGTTTCGGGCTCAGCGCCCGTCTTTCCCCATCGGGTTGCCATGTAGCTGATCTCCACCGCCGCCATAGCGGCCGGCAACGCCCCTGAGAGCAGGCATCCGTTTTCATATCTTTCATTGTGGCTCATCCCGGGCCCGTTTCCACCACTGCCATCGGACAGCCTCGCGCCGACTGACTGCTTTTTTGAATCACCTCTCAGCAGTCGCGGCTGTGTCGGCCGATACTACCGGCGGCAAAAGGCAGGCGAGACGCAGGTACCCGGAAAGAACCCCCGTAGAGAGATGCCCGCGCCGAAGGCCCTCCGGCTCAGTCCGGAGCTTCAGGAGACCCCGCAATCCCGCGCTGAACCTTTCCGACACAGATAACCAACCTATCCAAACTCAACAACAAACATCTTATGGCAAGATACATCGGTCCCAAAACCCGTATTTCACGCCGCTTCGGCGAGCCTATCTTCGGCCCCGACAAAGTGCTCGAACGCCGTCAGACCCCTCCCGGACAGCATGGCGCCAACCGTCGCCGCAAAACCTCTGAGTATGGCACTCAGCTGCGCGAAAAGCAGAAAGCCAAATATACCTACGGAGTTCTCGAGCGTCAGTTCCGCAACCTCTTCGACAAAGCCGCCTCGACAAAAGGCATCACCGGTGAGGTTCTGCTCCAGCTTCTCGAAGGCCGTCTCGACAACGTCGTCTACCGTCTGGGCATCGCCCCGACCCGCGCCGCAGCCCGTCAGCTCGTCCTTCACCGCCACATCACAGTCAACGGTCAGGTTGTCAATATCGCCTCTTATCAGGTGAAACCCGGCGACATCGTAGGTGTGCGCGAGCGCTCGAAATCACTTGAAGTCATCGCCGACGCCCTCGCAGGCTTCAACCACAGCAAATACCCCTGGATCGAATGGGACGAGGCAACAAAATCGGGTAAGCTCCTTCACGTTCCCGCACGCGAAGACATTCCCGAGAATATCAAGGAGCAGCTCATCGTCGAGCTCTACTCTAAGTAATAAACCTCAATTAATCCTCTCTGATCCATGGCTATTTTAGCATTTCAGAAACCCGACAAAGTCTTGATGCTGGAAGCCGATAACCACTTCGGCAAGTTTGAATTCAAGCCATTGGAACCGGGCTACGGCATTACCATCGGTAACGCCCTGCGTCGCATACTGCTCAGCTCGCTCGAAGGCTTCGCCATCTCGAGCATCCGCGTTGACGGCGTCAAACATGAGTTCGACGTGATTCCCGGGGTCAAGGAGGATGTCACCAACATCATCCTTAACCTCAAGAAGGTCAACCTCAAGCAGATTGTCGAGGATACCGACTCCGAGAAAGTCACCGTCACAATTCCCGCCGGTCAGGAAGTGTTCACGGCAGGCGACATCTCCAAAGCCCTTGTAGGCTTTGAGGTTCTCAACCCCGAGCTTGTCATCTGTCACCTCGATCCCGGAGCGAGCTTCTCTATCGACCTCACTATCAATCAGGGTCGCGGCTGGGTACCGGCCGAAGAGAACCGCAATCCGAACGACGATGCCAACAACATCATCGCCATCGACTCGATCTACACTCCGATTGTCAACGTCAAATATACTGTCGACAACTATCGTGTCGACCAGAAGACCGACTACGACAAACTGACCCTCGAGATCACCACCGACGGCTCTATCCTGCCCAAGGAGGCCCTTAAGGAAGCAGCCAAGATTCTCATTCACCACTTCATGCTCTTCAGCGACGAGAAGATCACTCTCGAAGCCCCCGAAGCCGAGGAAACCGAAGAGTTCGACGAAGAGGTTCTCCACATGCGCCAGCTGCTCAAGAGCAAGCTCGTCGATATGGATCTCAGCGCCAGAGCCCTCAACTGCCTCAAGAGCGCCGAAGTCGAGACCCTTGGCGAACTCGTCGTGTTCAACAAGACCGACCTGCTCAAGTTCCGTAATTTCGGACGCAAGTCGCTCACCGAGCTCGATGAGCTTCTGGCCAACCTCAACCTCTCGTTCGGCATGGATATTTCAAAGTATAAATTAGACAAAGAGTAAACCCCCACGATGAGACACAATAAAAAATTCAATCATCTCAGCCGCAAGAAGGCTCATCGCGACGCCCTTCTTGCCAATATGACCATCGCACTGATTATGCGCAAGCGCATATTCACGACTCTGGCCAAGGCCAAAGCTCTGCGTGTCTACGCCGAGCCCCTGATCAACCGCGCAAAAGCCGATTCGACACCCAACCGTCGCCACGTCTTCGCCCATCTTCAGGACAAGGCCGCCGTCACCGAACTCTTCAACGAGATCTCGAACAAGATCGCCGACCGCCCCGGAGGCTACACCCGCATCCTCAAGACCGGCAACCGTCTGGGCGATAACGCCTCGATGTGCTTCATCGAGCTTGTCGACTACAACGAGGCCGCCATGCCCGAAAAGGCCGCCAAGAAGACTGCCACCCGCCGTTCGCGCCGCAGCCCGAAGAAAGCCGTCGCCGAGGCCGCAGCCAAAGCCGACAAAGAGCTCCCCGCCGCTGAAGAGGCCCCCAAGGCTGAATAAAACCGGCAATTCCCAGTGCGGCGCAAGCCGCCTGAGAGCAGCATAAAAAGCCGTTGCCCGACAATCCGGGCAGCGGCTTTTTGCCGCTTCCGAGGACGCTGATAATCAATCAACAAAAAAAGTAGGCGCGTTTTTGGCTGTTTCGTTAAAATGGCTTATCTTTGCGCCCGAAAGCGGCCGTATGCCGCTGAGTGATTTTTAATTAACCTTATTATTAACCATTTTTTAATGACTGAAGAAGTAAAAACAGCCGTTGCAGACTTCGACTGGGACGCCTACGAACATGGCGAAACCCGGGGCAACAAATCGCGTGAAGAACTCGTCAAGACCTACGACGAGAGCCTCAACACCGTAAAAGACAAAGACGTAATCGAAGGTACAATCATCGCCATCAACAAACGTGAGGTGGTTGTTAACATCGGCTACAAGAGCGACGGTATCATTCCCGTGAGCGAATTCCGCTACAACCCCGAAATCAAAGTGGGCGATCAGGTGGAAGTGTTCATCGAAAACCAGGAAGACAAGAAAGGCCAGCTGATCTTGTCGCACCGCAAAGCTCGTGCTGCACGTTCGTGGGACCGCATCAACGCGGCTCTCGAGAACAACGAGATCATCAAAGGCTACATCAAATGCCGCACCAAGGGTGGCATGATCGTCGATGTATTCGGCATCGAGGCATTCCTCCCCGGCTCGCAGATCGACGTGAAGCCGATCCGCGACTACGACATCTTTGTGGGCAAGACAATGGAATTCAAGGTTGTCAAGATCAATCAGGAATTCAAGAACGTTGTTGTCAGCCACAAGGCACTCATCGAGGCCGAACTCGAACAGCAGAAGCGCGAAATCATCGCCAAGCTCGAAAAGGGTCAGGTCCTCGAAGGAACCGTCAAGAACATCACCTCCTACGGCGTATTCATCGACCTGGGCGGTGTCGACGGTCTCATCCACATCACCGACCTCTCGTGGGGCCGTGTCAACCATCCTCAGGAAGTTGTCGAGCTCGACCAGAAGCTCAACGTCGTTATCCTCGATTTCGACGACGAGAAGAAGCGCATCGCTCTCGGCCTGAAGCAGCTCCAGCCCCATCCCTGGGACGCTCTCGATCCCGAGCTTAAGGTCGGCGACCATGTCAAAGGCCGCGTAGTTGTAATGACCGACTACGGCGCATTCGTTGAGGTTGCCGCCGGCGTCGAGGGTCTTATCCACGTCAGCGAGATGTCTTACAGCCAGCACCTCCGCTCGGCTCAGGACTTCCTCAAAGTCGGCGACGAAGTCGAGGCTGTCATCCTCACTCTCGACCGTGCCGACCGCAAGATGAGCCTTGGCCTGAAGCAGCTCAAGAAAGATCCCTGGGAAGACATCGAGGTTCGCTATCCCGTCGGCAGCCGTCACACTGCCCGCGTGCGCAACTTCACCAACTTCGGCGTATTTGTTGAAATCGAAGAAGGTGTCGACGGTCTTATCCATATCAGCGACCTCAGCTGGACCAAGAAAGTCAAACATCCGAGCGAGTTCACTCAGATCGGCGCCGACATCGAAGTCCAGGTTCTTGAGATAGACAAGGAAAGCCGCCGCCTCAGCCTCGGCCACAAGCAGCTCGAAGACAACCCCTGGGATGCTTTCGAAGATGTCTTTGCCGTTGGTTCGATTCACGAAGGCACCATCATCGAGATGGTCGAGAAGGGCGCCGTTGTCGCTCTGCCTCACGGAGTGGAAGGCTTTGCAACTCCCAAACACCTCGTCAAGGAAGACGGCACCACCGCCAAGAAGGGCGAGACCCTCGAGTTCAAGGTTATCGAATTCAACAAGGACAGCAAGCGCATAATCCTCAGCCACAGCCGCATTCACGAAGATGCCGCCAAGGCTGCACGCGGCGAAGCTACTCGCAAGGCAAAACGCCCCGCTGCCAAGCGCGAAGAGCAGCCTAAGCTGACAACTCCCGTAGAGAAGACAACTCTCGGAGACATCGAAGCTCTCGCAGCTCTGAAAGAGAAACTCTCGGCCGGCAAATAATCCGGATCAGATATCCTAAAATAAAGGCTTCGCTACCGGCGAAGCCTTTATTCTTTGGGTAATAGTTCTAATAGGCCTAATAAGGCTGATTGGGTTAATGGGGTCAGCCGTTGATGTGGCGGCAAAAGTCGCGCCAGGCTTCGCGCGTTCCTATGCAGGTCAGTGTGTCGCCTTTCTCGACTGTTATCGTCGGGTCGGATTCGATGTCGATTACTTCATGGCGCAGCGTCGGGGTGCGCAGTATTCCCGTCACCTCTTTAGGTCGGGCGACGGCCACGAGCGTCAGCCCGTAGTCTTCGCGGAGTCTGAGGTCGTGGTAGCGGATTCCGTAGAAGTAGACCGGCGCCTCGAAGCGTATGACAAAGGTTTCGTCGTCGATTTTCATCGATTTGACGTTATTGCCGAGCTCAATTTCTTCGACAAGGTCGCTGGCGGCCCGCTGTTCGGGCGTTATGATGCGGTCTACTCTGAATCCTTCGAGAATCGACTCGTGGAGCTTGTCGATGGCGCGGGCGTAGATATGTTCGACGCCGAGGCTTTTCAGAAGTGCCACGGTCCGCACGCTGGCTCCGAAATTCTCTCCGATGGCAACTATGACAATGTCGACATTCTTAAGCGGCAGCATCTGGAGCGAGGCGGCGTCGGTGCTGTCGATAATATAGGCTGTCGATATGTTGTCTTTTATCGATTCCACTATCGATTCGCGATTGTCGGCGCCGATGACTTCGTGGCCCATTTTCGTGAGGTCGAGGGCGAGGTTTGAGCCGTAGATTCCGAGGCCTATTATGAGATAACGCATGGCAGAGTCAGTTTATAATTATGTTGTCGGTTGGATAATGGGGCTGGGCGCGCCGGTGGCTGAGGATGCCTGACAGGAGCGAGACAATGCCTACGCGGCCGAGAAGCATGGCTACGCAGAGAACTGTTTCGGCTGCCGGTCCGAGCTCCGCTGTGATTCCGAGCGACGATCCTACGGTGAACAGGGCGGAGCAGGTCTCGAAAAGAACAGCGCGCGGCGGAAGGCCGGGCTCGAGAATGAGGATTATGACTGAAAGCAGGGTATAGGTAATCAGTGACACGCTGACCATCGCGTTGGCGCGGCGTATCGAGGCCGTAGCTATTGTGCGCCGGAAGGCTACTACGCGCGACTGGCCCTTCACTATTGAGCGCAGGTTCAGCACTATGGCGGCGAGTGTGTTGACCTTCACGCCGCCGGCCGTAGACTGGGCTGAGCCTCCGACCCACATCATGAAAAGAATCATTATGAGCGTCGGTGCGGCAAACTGTGCCGGAGATATGCTTGAGAATCCTGCCGAGCGCGGCGTGACGCTGTTGAAAACGCTTTGTGTTATCTTGTCGCAGAGCGACATCCCGGCCAGAGATCTGTCGTATTCGAGAATAAAGAATCCTATGGCGCCGATGGCGAAGAGAGTGCCGGTGGTTGTCAGGACAATCTTGGTGTTCATGTTGAAAAGATGAACTTTCTTGTCGTCGACAAACGGGGTCATGAACCGCGAGCGCCTGCGGTGGCGGTGGAACCCGAGAAGATCGGCCAGGGCATCGCGGAAATTTATGATTATGGGAAATCCTATGGCTCCGGCTATGATTATTAACGAGAACATCCAGTAGATAAGTCCGCCGGAGTTCATCAGCGCCGGGTTTGAGAGACCGTCGGGCAGACTGCTGAAACCGGCATTGCAGAAGGCCGAGACAGAATGGAAGACGGCGAAACCGATGCGCTGTTCGGTGTCGAACTGAAGACTGTCGGGCACTGAGAAATACAGCGCCACGGCCCCGATGAGCTGCACAGTGAGCGTTGTCGTCAGCACGTAGAGCATCGTGGGCAGCAGCGAGCTCATCGATTTTGAGTAGATTATGTCGCGGACTATCAGCTGGCTGTAGATCGAGGTGTTGCCGGTGAAGAACATCGCGAAGAAGCAGGTGAACGTGATGACGCCGAGTGCCCCGACTTCGATAAGCACACCGAGAATCGTCAGCCCGAGAGGCGTGAACGTGGATGCGACGTCTACGGGCGTCAGTCCGGTTATGCTGACGGCGCTTGTGGCCACAAACAGCGAGTCGACAAACGATATTCCGTTGTAGGTCGATTTGGGGAGCATCAGTGCCAGAGTCCCGACGATGATGAACAGCATGAAGCTCGATGTCAGAATCAGCGACGGGTTCGTGCGCTTGCCCGGGAGACGCATTATGGCGTAACTGAGCTGTACTACCGAGTAGACGGCAATGATGGCGAATGTGACGCGGTTCGAACAGAGCAGCTGCCATAGATAGCTGCCGGTATGGGGGAATATGAGCGGGAAGATTGTCAGGACGACAGCTATGTCGATAATCCACTGGAATAGCGTGCGGCGTCGCGGTGATGTCAGAAGCAGACCGTAGACTATGTTGAACAGGAATATGCCTTGTCCGCAGTGGATTATCTGCTCCAGAATGGCGAATTCCCGGGCAGAGTGGTCGAATCCGACGTAAATGAGCATTCCGACGGAGCAGACGAGCGCGGCCGTCACTGTCAGCACGTCGACTGTTATGTCGAGCAGTCTGACAGTCGAGGCGAAACGGTGAGAGAAGCGCTGAAGCGACATGCGCGTCAGCCTGAGCCGGTAAGCGAGATTTCGGAATATCATCAATAGTCAGAACAACGCAGTTGGTCGGGCTGTTCGGAATCGGGGACGATTCAGATCTTTATGCCAGAGAAGCCCATGAAAGCCAGGGCAAGAAGACCTGCGCAGATAAGTGCTATCGGCGCTCCGCGCATCGGACGCGGAATGTCGGCGAGCTCGAGCTGTTCGCGGATACCGGCGAAGAGTGTCAGGGCCAGAGTGAATCCCAAGGCTGTCGATACGGCGTAGACTACGCTCTGCCCGAGGTCGAGATTGTCGCGGACAACGAGAATGGCCACACCGAGAACGGCGCAGTTGGTCGTTATAAGAGGTAGAAACACTCCGAGGGCCTGATAGAGCGCAGGCGCCACTTTCTTCATGATTATCTCGAGCATCTGAACCAGAGCGGCGATAACGAGGATGAAGACAATTGTCTGCATGAATCCGAGGCCGAACGGGGTCAGCAGATAAGTCTGGAGCAGCCATGTGACGGCTGTCGACAGGGCCATGACGAATGTTACGGCGGCTCCCATGCCCAGGGCCGATGACAGCTTTTTGCTGACGCCGAGGAAGGGGCAGATGCCCAGGAACTGGGCGAAGACTATGTTGTTGACGAAGATCGCCGTGACGATTATTGAAATGTAGGTCAGCATGGTTTCATTGACGGATTCGGTTGAACAAAGCTACGAGCAGTCCGAGCATTATGAAGGCTCCGGGAGCGAGCACCATAACCAGCGCGCCATAGTCTTCGGGGAAAATGTGGGCTCCGAAGATTGCTCCGGTGCCTGAGATCTCGCGAAGGGCGCCGAGCAGAGTCAGCGCCAGAGTGAAGCCGAGGCCTATTCCGATTCCGTCCATCATGGAGTCGGCTACGCTGTGTTTCGAGGCGAAAGCCTCGGCGCGCCCGAGAAGAATACAGTTGACGACAATCAGCGGAATGAAGATTCCCAGCAGATTGTTGAGAGCGGGCAGATAGGCCTGCATGAACATCTGAAGCAGGGTGACGAATGTGGCTATGACCACGATATAGGCCGGAATTCTGACCGATGCGGGCACGAAGCGGCGGATGGCTGATATTGCCATATTGGAGCAGATGAGGACACCCATGGTGGCGAGTCCCATCGACATGCCGGTCATGGCGCTCCCCGTCGTGCCGAGGGTCGGACACATACCGAGCATAAGCACGAACGTGGGGTTTTCCTTGACCAGTCCGTTGTAGATTATCTGGAGTTTAGCGTTCATGACTGTAGTTTGAATAACATTCTGCGGCGCGGTTTACGGCGTCGAGGAAAGCGCGTGAACTGATAGTGGCGGCTGTTATGCCGTCGATTTCGCCGCCGTCTTTGGCGACGGTCAGAGGTGTAGAGGTTTTTAGGCCGATAACGCTGCGGTGTCCTTTGGGGTCGCGGAACCAGTCGTTCATCTTGGCGCCGAGTCCGGGCGTCTCTCCCTGTTTGAGCACTTCGTAGCCTGTTATAGTGCCGTCATTGCCGAGCCCGACCATGACAGAGATCTCACCTGAGAATCCGGCCATTGAATAGCTCTCTATTGCGGCACCGACCTCTTTGCCTTTAAGCGTGAGCGGAAAGATTGTCATTTTGTGGCCTGATTTGTCGGTCAGGATCACGGGCTCGCCCATGGTGTCGAATTCGGGTGCTACAGATTTCACTGCGGCGAGCTGTGCCGACTTCTCGGCCTGCGCTATCGGCTCAGAGGTGATAGTGTAGACAGCTGCGAGAAGGGCGCCGGCGATAATTGTGATGACTCCCAGTGAGAGAATCATGCGCGGTAGCGAATCATTCTTCATGCGGCAACTTTCCTCCTTTCTGCTCCGAAACGTCGCGGACGGAAATAGCGGTTTATAAGAGGGGTGCAGGCGTTGCCAAGGAGTATGGCGAACGAGACCCCCTCGGGGTAGGCTCCCCAGAGGCGTATGACCATTGTCAGGCTGCCGATCAGAATGCCGTAGACGATCATTCCTGACCGTGTCATGGGCGAGGTGACATAGTCTGTGGCCATGAATATCGCGCCGAGCAGAAGTCCTCCCGACAGCAGCTCGATAGCGACGGGGGCTCCTGCGGCCCAGGAGAAAACGGCTACGGTGGCCAGTATGGAAACCGGGATGTGCCAGCTTATGACTCCGACGGCGAGAAGATAGATGAATCCGATTATCAGTGCTATCGCTCCGACTTCTCCGATCGAGCCTCCTACGGCGCCGAGAAGATTGTCGACGACGCTGATGTCGGCCGGGTCTACTGTGCCGAGCTTAAGGGCGCCGAGGGTAGTTGCGCCGGTGATGCCGTCGAGGGCGCCTGACGAAGCGTCGGTATATTCACCGAAGGGGCGTCCTGGAAGAGCCCATGTCGTCATCAGGGCCGGATAGCTCAGAAGAAGGAACACACGCCCTACCAGAGCCGGGTTGAAGATGTTGCAGCCGAGTCCGCCGAAAGCCATCTTGCCTATTCCTATGGCTACGACGGCACCGACGACAACGGCCCACCAGGGAAGCATCGACGGCAGGTTGAGAGCCAGAAGCAGGCCCGTCAGCGCGGCCGATCCGTTAGCCAGTGTGGCCGGACGGCGGAGCATGAAGCGTGTGATGGCCCATTCTGTCAGCACACACGCGGCGATGCTGACGGCCATTACTATGGCCGCGCCGATGCCGAAATAGAAAAGGGCTACGGCGGCGGCAGGGATGAGGGCAACGACGACGTGCCACATGCAGGTTTTTACCGAACGCCGGGTGTGGATATGCGGCGACGGGGAAACATTCAGCAAGCTGTTCATTTGCCTGAGGTTTTTGATTGTTGGGCGCGGCGTCGGGCAGCCATGACGGCTCCCTTGCCTACGCGGATAAAGTCGAGGATAGGACGCGAGGCCGGACAGACGAAGCTACACGACCCGCATTCGATACAGTCGGCAATGTCGCGGGCTTCGGCATCTTCGAAGCGGTGGAGTGACGAAAGCCTCGATATCAGATACGGTTCGAGCCCCATCGGACAGGCTTCGACACAGGCGCCGCAGCGGATACATGCCTCGACGGGACGCCGGCGTGCGTCGCCGCCGGTCATTACCACGATTCCCGACAGTCCTTTGGTCGTATAGCTGTCGAGTGTCATCGCGGCGCGCCCCATCATCGGGCCTCCGATTATCACCTTGGCGGCATCGTCGGTGAGGCCTCCGGCGGCTTCGATGAGAGCCTTGAGCGGAGTGCCGAGGGCTACGCGGAAGTTGCCGGGGTTCCTGACGCCGGGGCCCGTGACGGTCACGAGTCGCCCGGTCAGCGGTTCGCCGAAGGCCACGGCTCGATAGACGGCGTAGGCGGTTGCGACATTCTGCACGACGGCGCCTTCCGAGATGGGCAGAGCGCCTGATTTCACCTGACGGCCTATGACGGCGTCGATGAGCTGCTTCTCGCCTCCCTGGGGATATTTGACTTTCAGGGGAACGATTTCTATTCCGGCGTATTCTTTTCCGGCATGAGAACGCATCAGCTCGATGACGTCGGGTTTGTTGGCCTCGATGGCGATTGCCGCGCGGCTGACTCCGACGGCGCGCATCAGCAACGACGTGCCGCGCAGAATCTCTTCGGGATGGTCGAGCATCAGGGCGTGGTCGCAGGTCAGATACGGCTCGCATTCGACGCCGTTGATGATGACGATTTCAGCTTTGGTTCCCGGCGGGGGCGAGAGCTTCACGGGGGTGGGGAAGGTCGCGCCTCCGAGCCCGACAATGCCGGCGGCGGCTATGGCCCGGCGTATGTCGTCGGCCGAGAGGCTGTCGGTGTCGCGCTGCACGGGAGCTGTCTGCGGCTGTTCGGCGTCGGCTTTTATTATTATCGCGTCGACGTCGAATCCCTGAGGGTTCTTTACTGTGGTCAGGCGCATTACGGTGCCGCTGACCGGCGAATGGACGGGCGCCGACACGAAACCGCCGGCTTCGGCCACGAGCTGGCCGCGGTCGACGTGGTCGCCTTTGGCTACGACAGGTTTTGCGGGTGCGCCGATATGTTGTGAAAGCATCAGCGCTATTTCTGCGGGAATCGCCACGTCGGCAACCGGGCGCCGCGCTGTCAGTTTGGTCTCGGGCGGATGTATTCCGCCTATATGGAATGTCTTCATTCGGCCTGAGGTTTCTTAACTGGGAAGTTGGCGGTGTGGATGGCGTTTCGCGGACAGACGTCGACGCACTTGCGGCAGCGGCGGCATTTCTCCTGATCGATTGTGGCGATATTTCCTTCGACAGTGATGGCTTCGAAGGGACACGCCTTGGCGCATTTGCCGCAGGCTATGCACGACACGTCGCAGACTTTCATCGCCTCGGGGCCGCGCTCGCGGTTGTTGCAGGCTACCCAGACGCGCTGAGGTCGCTTTTTGTCGACAATGGCTATGACGTGGCGCGGGCAGGCTGCCTCGCAGGCGCCGCAGCCGGTGCAGCGCTTGTCGTCGACAACGGGGAGCCCGGTTGTCGGATCGATATGGATGGCATCCCATTTACAGGCGGCGACGCAGTCGCCGCAGCCGAGGCATCCGTTGGGACATCCTCCTTCGCCGGCCGAGACCGTGGCGGCTATGGCACACGAGCGCGGGCCGTCGTAGGCGACACGCCGTTTTGTCAGTTCGCACGAGCCGTTACAGCGGACAATGGCTGTTTTCGGACGAGCCTCGCCGGCTACAAGTCCGACGATGCCGGCGATCTTTTTCATGGCATCTTCGCCGGCGCCGGGGCAGAAAAGCCCGTCGAGGCTTGTGGCCTTCGCGCAGGCCACCGCGAAAGCGTGGCAGCCGCTTTGGCCGCATCCGCCGCAGTTGGCGCCGGGCAGCAGCGATTCGATTTCGCCGATGCGCGGATCCTCTTCGACATGGAAGCGTCGCGAAACACCATATAAGGCGGCGGCTCCGGCAATGCCGATTCCTCCCAACGCCATAGTTCCTATAATGATTATATCCATGCTAAGCTTTTGTGATAATCCATTTCATCTGTCGGTCAAACCTTTTTTTCAATGCCGCAACGACACAATACCATGCCGCCACAGCTGCCACAGCCACCGCTACAGATGCTCCGTCGCCGAATCCGGCGGCGGGGAGTCCCGCAAGGGCACCGATGAGCAGAAGCGCCGGAACACCGAACAGAAGTGCGGCGGCCGTCAGCTGCGAGCTTCCGGCGGCGGAGATCTCTACGGTATCCCCCTTGCCGAGGACCCCGGCATAGCAATCGCGCGCTACTGTAAGCAGGCTGTCGGCTCCTGATGTGTTATGGCACACAATCTGCAGTCGGCAACCCTGACAGCTGTCGCTGCAGTCGCCGGTGATTTGTAATGTGATTGTATGGTCGTTTACGTCGATAATCTTCGCCCTGCGCTTTGTCTCAGCGGCCATGGTTGATTTAGGTTTTTGCAAAAATAGATAAAAAAACGTTACGCAAGGCTATTTTTTCAGAAAAGTGGCATTTTGTTCCAGAATCAGGTCGAGAATGGTCATTGCGGTCATAGCCTCAACCACCGGAAGCGCCCTGAGCAGGGCTGTGACGTCGTGTCGGCCACGGGGCGTCAGAACCGTCGGTTTCCCATCGGGGGTTATTGTCGACATCGGGCGCGTCATTGTCGATATGGGCTTGAAGGCCACGCGCATCGTTATCGGTTCGCCTGTCGAGATTCCGCCGAGAATTCCGCCGGCGATATTCAACGGCATCCGCGGGCCCACAGTTATTGTGTCGGCCAGTTCGCTGCCGCGTCGCGCGCATCCGTCGAAGCCTATTCCGTAGTCGAATCCTTTGACGGCCGGTATGCTCATCATAGCCGCCCCCAGCCGTGCCTGTAGCTTGTCGAAAACGGGTTCGCCGAGCCCCGAGGGGGTTCCGCAGACTTTACATTCAACGATGCCCCCGAGAGTGTCGTTGTCGGCTTTCGCTGCGGCAATGGCTTCGGCAATCTGAGCTTCGGAAGGATCGTTCAGTTCGCCGATGCGGACTATTTTTGCCGTGACGCTGATTCCCGACGGCCGCAATGCCTCGAGTGCCATGGCACCGGCGAAGACGCGCGCTGCGGTCTCGCGGGCGGATGCGCGTCCGCCCCCGCGATGGTCTCGAATCCCGTATTTCAGGTTGTAGGTGAGGTCGGCGTGGCCCGGACGGTAGGCGGTTTCCATCTCCCTGTAGTCGGCCGCCCTGTAGTCGCGGTTGCGTATGATGAATCCTATAGGGGTGCCGAGCGTCAGGCCGTCGGCCATTCCGCTCAGAATCTCGACTTCGTCGGACTCGTTGCGCTGAGTCGACAGCGGCGATGCTCCCGGACGGCGCCGTGCCATCATGGCGGCGACAGCACCGGCGTCAACCGATATCCGGGGCGGCATGCCGTCGATAATTCCGCCGACAGCCGGGCCATGGCTTTCTCCGAAAGTGGTCAGCCGAAAAATCTTTCCGAAAGTATTGCCGGCCATAGCAGTTACTTAATGAGGTCGGTGACGGTGCCTCCGACGAATCCAACAAGGTCGGCGGGTGCGATTTTCAGCTGTAGTCCGCGCTGGCCTGCGCTGACGAATATTGTGTCGAAATCGTTGACCGTTGAGTGGAAGAAAGTGGGGAACTGCTTCTTCATGCCTATCGAGGTGCATCCGCCGCGTATATATCCGGTCAGAGGCAACAGCTCTTTCATGGGAATCAGATCGGCTTTCTTCACACCGGCAGCTCGGGCCGCTTTCTTGAGATCGACCTCGGCGTCGCCGGGAACAACGGCAACGAAGTGGCTGCGGTCGTCGCCCTGAAGCACAAGTGTCTTGAACACACGCCTGACATCCTCGCCGAGTTCTGCGGCAAGATGCGTGGCGCTCAGGTCGTCGGGGTCGACGGTATAGGGAATCAGTTCGTATGGAACAGCGGCCCGGTCGAGAAGCCTGGCTGCGTTGGTTTTGGCAATCTTTGTCATGACACTGCAAAGGTAGTGAATAATCGTCGTTTTTTAGTAACTTTGCCGACCTGATAACTCAATGCAATCATTACAATGAAGAAACATCTATCTGTCATCGTCAGCCTGTTTATGGCATTTGCCGCTACCGCGGCTCCCGTACCCGATATTCAAGACATTCTGCGCGGCCTCGGCGGCGGCAAGTCCGAACAGTCGGACAAGTCTGACCAGACTGACAAATCAGGCTCGAGTATCCTCGACGCTCTGACCGGAGTGGGCAACGCTTTAGGCATCATTCCGTCGAAGACTGTCGATGTCGCCTATCTCACCGGAATATGGTCGTATCAGAAGCCGGCCGTGGCTTTCAAAAGCGACAATTTTCTCGCCAAGGCAGGCGGCGTGGCCGCTTCGGCCAAGATAGAGGGGGAACTGGCTCCTTATTATAAGCGTTTCGGCTTCGACAAGATGACGCTTGAGGTCGAGTCTGACTCGACTTTCGTCATGCAGTTCTCGCGGATGAAGCTCAAAGGCTCGATAACAACAGAAAAATCGGCCGACGCCTCGCGTCTGATATTCCATTTCAATGTCATGGGCAAGAATCTGACGTCGATGGAGGCATACGTCAATGCCGAGAGCAGCAGTGTCATGTCGCTGACTTTCGATGTGTCGAAACTCATGACCGTAGCGAAGTTCGTCGGCAGCATGACAGGCGGCACAATAGGCAGTATGACCAAACTTCTCGATAATTACGAGGGCCTTACGGCAGGCTTCAAGCTCAAAAAAACTTCAAAGTGATCTTCAGCCGCAGGCCGATATAACGGCTATGACGGCTATAGTGGCGGCCAGCGCTACCGGAACGGCAGCCTGGCCGCCGTTGTTTCCGGTCGCTGCAAACGGGCAGTAACGGCGTGTGACGCTCAGCACAAGCAGCCCTGCTGCAATGCCGACAGCGGTACCGGCGAGTATGTCGCCCGGATAATGGACGCCGAGATACATTCTCGACCAGCAGTTGAGCACGGCCCATAGAATCAACGAAACCGTGGCCCAGCGGTTGCGCAGCACGGGGATGAGCAGCGCAGTCAATGCCCAGGTGTTGGCGGCGTGGCACGACGGGAATCCGTAGCGGCCTCCACGGTAACCGTTGACAACCGTTACGGTGGCGCTCAGCGGATTGTCGGGGTTCGACGGCCTCATGCGCTCGAACACGGGGCGCAGAGCCGAGGCGCAGAGCTGGTCGGCGATCAGAATCGTCAGTCCGGCAGCTACGAGCCATATAAAAGCGTTTTTAGGGCCGTAGTGTCGGAACAGGGCATAGGCGAGCACCAGATAGAAAGGCACCCATGTCAGTTTGGCGCTGATCATCCAGAAAAAGCTGTCGGCAAATGCCGTGTGACAGCCGTTGAACCATAACAGAAGGTCGGCGTCGAGGCCGTTAAGGGTTTCTATCATTTTCGGCGCAGTTTGTCGAGATCGGTGTAGAGTTGTTGCAGGCGCGCTTTCAGCCATTTGGCCAGTTTCGGATCGGAGCCGGGTTCGATTGTCTCACTGCCGACATTGAATGTGGCCTTCCTGCCGTCGGGCCCCACGAGGGCGACCTCTTCAGGCTCGGTTATCCATGCCGTATGCGTAGCTGAAGGATCGATGAGGCTTACGCCGTAGGGGAATGCGTCGGCCGACAGGTCGAGAAGCTCCATCAGGGTAGGGGCAATGTCGATCTGCGATGCGACAGTCGTCGGAGCGCAGGGCACTCCGCGCAGGGCCGTTCCGGTCATTATCAGCAGAGAATGATGGCGGTCGACAAGGTCGGGTAGCGATTCGCGCATGGGCCATGTGCCATAGTGGTCAGGGACGATGACAACAAGCGACGGCCGTTGCCTGCCGTTTATGGCATTGACGGTTGCCGTTACGACCGAGTCGGTATATGCGATTGAGTTGGCACGCGGATTGCCGGCGAAGCGCGGATTGGAGAAAGGTACCTCGAAAGGTTCGTGGGAACTCGATGTCTGGAACACAGTCAGGCGCGGAGCATCGGAACCTGTGGGGAGCTCGGCATGCATCCGCTCCGCCACGATATGGTCGTGGGCTCCCCATTTGCCGCGGCGTTCCGATATAGGGAAGTCGCGGTCGCTGACAACCCGGTCATAGCCTCCGGCGACGAGATATGCCATCATATTGGTGAAGTTGGCGTCGCCGCCGTAGTAGTATCGCGTGGCGTAGCCCGCTTTTCTGAGCTCTCGGGCTATCGAAGGAAGATTCTCGGCGCGCTCGACGCTTTTCATGACACTCGTTGTCGGCTGGGCCGGGAAGCCGCTGAGGATCGAGGTGAGGCCGCGGTCGGTGCGGAACGAGCAGGCATAGAAACGCTGCCATGAAGCTCCCGACGCAGCTATCGAATCGAGTCCGACAGCTATCGTTTCGCCGCCGAGCGAGCCGACGACATGGGACGAGAAACTTTCGAGGATGATTATATAGATATCGGGACGCGGCGCCGCGAGGTTCAGGCCGACGCTGTCGGAAGGGATGTCGGCCGAGCGCGATTCGCTGACGATGCGGGCAGCCTCGTTGTCGGCGAAAAAGCGGAACTGTTCGCTGAAATTGTTCTGATGGCTCAGCGAGTAGAGCAACGAGAACGCCGGATTGACAGCTGCGTGGTTCAGGCGCTGGTTGGCGCTGAAATAGGCGCGGCTGAGGTTCATTGTCGACACCCCGAACCCTCCGCGGATAGGGATGAAGAGAGCTGCAGCCGCGACCGTGGCGACCGCTATCGCTCCCGCTTTGCCGTGCGGTGGCAGCGGAGCGAATCGGTAGACAGCTGAGAGAAAAATGCCGATGAGGGCGGTCACGACGACGACACCGACTGCAGCGAGCGCCGCCTGCCACCATGGGGCTGAGGCCATAGCCGCCTTCGGCGAGCTGAAGAAGTAGAACAGCGGGGTCATGTCGAGCCGGAAGTCCCAGTAGCTGTAGAGAACCGTGTCGGCGATGAAAATGAGTGACAAAAGTGTTGCCGCAATCCACGAGTAGCTTCGGAGTATTGCCGATGCCGCGCGTCCGGCGCCGCAGACTGCTGCGATGACCGTCAGAGCAGGAACAGCCGTGAGGTAGGCCGCCATCGAAAGGTCCATGGAGAGACCATGACCCATGGCTGCGAGAAATTCTGAGAATCGAGCACCTATGGTAGGAGCATAGATGGCGATGAAGAGAGCGCGTTGAACCCCGAAGAGCAGCGTATATGCCGCCAGAGTGGCCGCGACAGCTGTCAGTGCGGCTAATGCGGGCTTTCTCGCAGAGGTCATCGGCGTCAGTCGAAGATACCCTCGATAGATTCTTCTTCGACAGCGTCGCTTTCCGAGCCGGCGCCCGACGAGTAACCGGGGTCAGACGTGTATCCCGTGCCGCCGAAATATTCCTTCGTGCATAGGCTTATGTCGGTCGGGAACTCGAACTTGGCGTTCGGGTCGTAGGGGAGCGACTTGTCGGCCAGCACCTTCTTCATGAACAGACCGTAGATGGGGAGCGCCATTGCCGAACCCTGTCCGTAGCCCATAGTGTTGAAGTGGATATAGCGTTCCTCGCCTCCTACCCATGTGGCGGCCACGAGCTGGGGGGTGAAGCCCATGAACCATCCGTCGGCGTTATAGTTGGTCGTTCCGGTCTTGCCTCCGATGTCACCTGAGAGATTGTAGACGCTGCGGAGCTTGCGGGCCGTACCGCCGTTGACGACGTTGAGCAGCATCGACAGAATCCTGTAGTAGGCCGTTTCGCTCAGTACTTCGGTATGTTTGGGCGTGAACTCACTGATAATGTTGCCGTTTGAGTCGACGATAGAGCTTACGAAGATTGGGTCGACACGCATTCCGTTGTTGGCGAACGCTGTGTAGGCTGCCGCCATCTCTTTGACCGATACGTCGTTAGGACCGAGACAGAGCGACAGCGTCGGCTGGATTCGGCCTGTCAGGCCGAAATTGTGCATCGTGCGGGCCACGTTGACCGGGCCTAACTGCGATATGAGACGGGCCGAGATCCAGTTGTTGGAGTGGGTGAGTGCCCACCGCAGATCTACCATCGAGCCGACGCGGGCGCGGCCGGAGTTGCGCGGCCGCCAGACGTTGCCGCTCTCGTCGCGGAGCTCGGGCTGGGCGTTGAGAAGCTGGTCGCAGGGGGTGAAGTTCTCTTCCATGGCGTAGGCATAGAGGAAAGGCTTCACAGTCGATCCGATCTGGCGGCGTCCGGTCGAAACCATGTCGTAGGTGAAATATGAGAAGTCGGGACCGCCGACGTAGGCTTTCACATGTCCGTTGGTGGGATCGATAGCCATAAAACCGCAGCGCAGGAACATTTTGTGGTATCGCAGCGAGTCCATCGGCGTCATTACGGTGTCGACGACGCCGTGGTAGGTGAACACCTTCATCTCGTGGGGCGTGTTGAACGCCTTGTCGATTTCGGCTCGGGTGGCTCCGGCTTTCTTCATGGTGCGGTAGCGGTCGGTGTTGGCCATCGCCCGGCGCAGAAGGTGGTTGAGGCGTATCTCCGACAGCTCAACGCGGTTTGAGGTGTAGGGCGCCGACTTCGATCCGCGTTTTTCGCGGAAGAAGGCCGGCTGAAGGTAGCCTCCCATGTGCTGCTCGACGGCTTCTTCGGCATAGCGCTGCATGCGCGAGTCGATAGTCGTGTAGATTTTCAGGCCGTCGCTGTAGATGTCATATTTCGAGCCGTCGGGCTTGGGGTTTTTCTCAACCCAGCCGAAGAGCGGATTTGTCTCCCACATGACTGAGTCTTCGAGGAAACGGTCGATCTCCCAGCCGCGGTAGTTCTCGCGCACGGGCTTCTTTGCCCGCAGCATACGGCGCAGTTCCTCGCGGAAATATGGAGCGATACCTTCTTTATGGTCACTGACCTTATGGAAGTTGAGCGTGAGAGGCAGCGCGCTCAGTTCGTCGACTTCGGCCTGAGTCAGCATTCCGGCTTTCTTCATCTGCTCGAACACAACGTTGCGGCGCTGGCGCGTGCGCTCGTTCTGACGGACGGGATTGTAGTAAGCCGGGTTTTTTACCATCCCGACCAGAGTGGCCGCTTCCTGAATGTTGAGGTCTTTGGGGCTTTTCCCGAAATAGACCATCGCGGCGCTCTTGATTCCGACAGCGTTGTAGAGGAAATCGAACTGGTTGAGATACATTTTCAGAATCTCGTCTTTGCTGTAGAAGCGCTCGAGCTTCACGGCAATCATCCATTCGATAGGTTTCTGGAGGGCGCGCGAGAAGAATCCGTTACTGCGCGGCGAGTAGAGCTGTTTTGCGAGCTGCTGGGTTATTGTTGAGCCGCCGCCGGCGTTGCGCTGCTGCATCAGCAGGGTCTTGAACAATACGCGCATGAACGCGCGGGCGTCGATTCCCGAGTGTTCGAGAAAACGCGAGTCTTCGGTGGCAATCAGTGCGTTGACCACGTGGGGGCTTATCTCGTCGAAGTCGGCGTAGACACGGTTTCCGGTGTCGCGGAAATAGCGGCCTATCTCTTCTCCGTCGGCCGAATAGATTATCGAGGCGAAGCGGTCGCGCGGGTTCTTCAGCTCTTCTACGGGTGGCATATAGCCTATTATTCCGTTGTAGATGAGCACAAAGAAAATGAAGATTGTCAGTATGAGGATTCCGAAAGCGGCCCAGAGCCATGCTATAAGGCCCATGCCGCTCTTGCGGCGCTTGCGGGACTTCCCGTTGTTATATGCAAAGTTGTTGTTGCTCATAATATTGAATATCGGTCTTCATAAGGCCATATTTCAGCGCAAAGTTAGCGAAAAATTGCGGCGCCGCCAAATCTCGGCGCGGGATCAGCGGCGTGCGGCGAAGAAGCTGCGGAGCAGGGCGGTGGCTTCGTCGGCAAGCAGTCCGCCTTCGATGCGTGCGCGAGGATGAAAAGGCGGTCGGGCGGCGAACACGCGATAGCCGCGTTTGGGGTCGGGGGCGCCGTAGACTATGCGGCTTATCTGTGCCCATCCGATTGCGCCGGCACACATGGCGCAAGGCTCGACGGTGACGTATAGCGTGCAACCTGTCAGATATTTCCCGCCCAGACGCGTGGCTGCCGCCGTGATGGCCTGCATCTCGGCGTGGGCGGTGACGTCGTTGAGGGCTTCGGTCAGATTGTGTCCGCGTCCGATGATGGCGCCTTTGGGACTGACGACGACGGCGCCGATAGGCACCTCGTCGGCTTCGGCCGCGCTGCGGGCTTCTTCGAGAGCCCGGCGCATGAATTGTTCGTCAAGCTGCTGCTGTGTCATGGCTGTGTGAAGGTACGAAACGTGCCGATAGCTCCCAGAGAATGTAGATCGGCAGGAAAACTACGGTAAGAGTGAACGGATCGCCGGTCGGGGTCACCACGGCGGCGAGTATAAGCAGCACGACCACGGCGTGGCGCCGGTAGGCCGAGAAGAACGAGCGCGTCAGCAATCCCGCTTTCCCCAGCAGCCATGCCAGAAGCGGAAGCTCGAAGATTATTCCCATGACGAGAATCAGCATCAGAAAATTGTCCATATAGGAATCGAGCGAAATCTGATTCGGAACAAGCTCGCTGACCTGATAGCCGGCGAGAAAGCGCAGTGTCAGCGGGAATACGAGGAAATATCCGACCGCCACCCCGATGAAAAACATCACGTTGCCGAACAGGAAAGCCGTGCGCGCTCCGCGTTTCTCGCGTTCATACAGGCCGGGAGCGACAAAGCTCCAGAGAAGATAAATGATTATCGGGAACGAGAACACCAGAGCGAGCCAGAAACTTGTCGATATATGGATAAAGAACTGGCTGGCAAGCTGAATGTTGATGAGGCTGACGCTGAAATCGGCGTTGAAGTCGGGGGTGATGCCCCTGACCGAGCCGAGCGACGCAAGCAGACCGTAGAGGCAGAAATCGGGGCGTGTAGGCGCCAGGATTATGCGGTCGAAAATCTCTGGCATGGCCGCGAAGAACACGATTGCCATAAGAAGCACGACGGCTCCGGCGCGCAGCAGAACTCCGCGAAGGGCGTCGACGTGATCCCAGAACGACATCTCGCCAAGATTGCCATCGGCCATCACTTGGCTTTTTTATCGGAAGCCCCGTCGGTGGAATTTATCTCGTCGCTGATGTCGTTCATTCCCTGTTTGAAGGAACGCACACCTTTTCCGAGTCCTTTCATAAGCTCGGGAATCTTTCGGCCTCCGAAGAGAAGAAGAACAACGAAAACGATGATGACGATCTCGCCGGTGCCGAGGTTCAGAAATCCTGGTAGCATATATAAATAGCGGTTGTTTAGCGGTTAAAGATATGTCTTGGTGCAAAGTTAGCGCTTAAAATTCGAAAAATAAGCGTTTGAGTGGCAAAAAAACCTTAACTTTGCAGCCACTAAAAATCATTCACAATTTCGAAATGAGTAAAAAAGCTTTTGTATTTCCCGGCCAGGGATCTCAGTTCACCGGCATGGGCAAGGATCTTTACGAGAATAATGCCAAGGCCCGCGAGATGTTCGACAAGGCCAATGAGATTCTCGGATTTAATATTACCGACGTGATGTTTGAAGGCACAGCCGACGACCTCAAGCAGACCAAGGTCACCCAGCCGGCAGTGTTTCTCCATTCGGTTGTTCTCGCTGCCACGATGGGCGACGAATTCAATCCCGACATGGTAGCCGGCCATTCGCTGGGCGAGTTCTCGGCCCTTGTTGCCGCCGGAGCCATGGCCTTCGAAGACGGTCTGAAGCTTGTCGCAGCCCGCGCCCGCGCAATGCAGAAAGCCTGCGAGGCCAAGCCCTCGACAATGGCTGCCGTGCTCGCTCTTCCCGACGAGAAAGTCGAGGAAATATGTGACTCAGTGGAGGGAACTGTAGTAGCCGCCAACTATAACTGCCCGGGCCAGATCGTTATTTCGGGAGAGATTGAGGCTGTCGACGCTGCCTGCGCCAAGGCTCTCGAGGCCGGCGCCAAGCGCGCCCTCCGCCTGCCTGTCGGAGGCGCATTCCACTCGCCGCTGATGGAGCCGGCCCGCCAGGAGCTCGCCGCAGCCATCGAAGCCACTGAGTTCTCGACGCCGCGTGTGCCCGTCTATCAGAATGTCGATGCAAAACCCCACACCGACCCTGCCGAAATCAAGGCCAACCTCGTCGCTCAGCTCACAGCTCCCGTGCGCTGGACCCGCAGTGTCCAGAACATGATCGCCGACGGCGCAACGGAATTTATCGAAGTCGGGCCGGGCAAGGTTCTCCGCGGACTTGTCGGCAAAATCGACCGCAGCGTGGCCACCGACGGCCGTCAGTAATGACAGTCGACTATCAGACCTTACCCAACGGGCTGCGTCTGGCGTTACGACGCCTGACGTCGCCCGTTGAAATTTGCGGCCTCGCCGTCGATGTCGGCAGCCGCGACGAGAGTGCCGGCGAAGAGGGTCTGGCCCATCTTGTCGAGCACACCATTTTCAAGGGCACCGACCGGCGACGTGCGTCCGACATCAACCGGCGCATGGAAGCCGTAGGCGGCGAGCTCAACGCCTATACCACCGAGGAAGAGACATTTGTCTATGCCGTGGCGCCCCGCGGCAATGCCGCCCGCGCCATCGATCTCATCGCCGACCTGATCAAGAATTCGCGTTTTCCGGCGCGTGAGGTCGACAAGGAGAAGGAGGTTGTCTGCGACGAGATAGATTCATATCTCGACACCCCCGGCGAGGGTATCTTTGACGACTTCGAGGAACTTGTTTATGAAGGATCGTCGCTGGCCCATAATATACTTGGCAGCAAAACCGATGTCATGCGCCTTGACGGATCGGACTGCCGCCGTTTTCTCGACAGGTTCTACACACCGGGCCACATGGTGTTCTTCTATCAGGGGGACGCCCGGCGCGGTGCAATAGAGCGCCTCGTGGAACGCCATCTCGGATCGCTGTCGAATCCCGAGACCGACCGGCGGCGTGTCACACCCGCGCCCTGTGCTCCGTTCGCCATCCGCCGCAGCCGCGGACTCCATCAGGCCCATTGCCTCACAGGGGCGCGCACTGGAGGACTCGATTCACCGTTGCGCCTGGCTACCGAGCTCGTCACTAATATTCTCGGAGGCCCGGGGATGAACTCGCTGCTCAATGTCGAGCTGCGCGAGAAACGCGGCCTTGTCTACAATATCGACGCTTCGACGTCGCTTCTGAGCGATACCGGCCTTGTTACAGCTTATCTGGGCTGCGACTATGCCGACACCGACCGCTGTCTGGCTCTGGTCGGCCGCGTATTCGACAGCCTCGTCCGCAGGCCGCTGACGGCCCGCAGGCTTGCCGCCGCCAAGAAGCAGTATCTCGGACAGCTGACCGTAGGCAGCACGAACCAGGAGAACACAGCTCTGGCAATGGGGCGCGCGGTGCTCCGCTACGGGCGCGTCGCCACATTCGGCGAGCTCGCCGCACGAATCGAAGCGATTACCGCCGACGAGGTTCTCGCCGCCGCCGAGGCTCTGCGGAGCGAGGCCTGCTCGTCGCTTGTGCTCTGCTGACAGTATTATCATATTCGGCCTTTTTGTTGGTCGAAAAGTTGAAGCCTGAGACCGAATATCATTCTTTTTTGCTAATTTCGTCGTCATAATGAAGATCGCACATATCGACCTTGGAGAACGTCCGGTTGTTCTGGCGCCTATGGAAGACGTCACCGACCGCTCTTTCCGCCTGATCTGCAAAGAGCAGGGCGCTTCGGCGACCTACAGCGAATTTGTCAGTGCCGACGCCCTGATACGCTCTATCGCCGCCACAACTCGCAAGCTTTCGATAGATCCCGGCGAGCGTCCGACAGCCATTCAGATTTATGGCCGCGATGTAGTCTCGATGGTAGAGGCCGCACGCCTTGTAGAAGAGGCCGGCCCTGACTTCATAGACATCAATTTCGGATGTCCCGTGAAGAAGGTGGCCCATAAAGGGGCCGGAGCCGGAATGCTGCGTAATATTCCGCTGATGCTCGAGATTACGCGCGAGGTCGTCAAAGCTGTCAGGCTTCCGGTTACTGTCAAGACGCGCCTTGGCTGGGACTGCAACAATATCATCATTGCCGACCTCGCCGAGCAGCTTCAGGACTGCGGCATCGCCGCTCTGACCGTGCATGGCCGCACGCGCTCACAGATGTATACCGGCGAGGCCGACTGGGAAACGATTGCCCGCGTCAAGGAAAATCCTCGGATGACGATACCTCTTATCGGTAACGGAGACATAACCTCGGGCGAAAAGGCCCGCGAGGCTTTCGACCGTTATGGTGTCGACGGCATTATGGTCGGCCGGGCGTCGATAGGCGCGCCCTGGATTTTCAACGATATCAACCGCGCGCTCGGTCGCGGAGGTGCCGAACCCTCGATGCTCGACAAATTCCGTCTATTGCGGCGTCAGATTCTCGAGAGCGTAGAGCGCATCGACGAATATCGCGGCATTCTCCATATCCGCCGCCATCTGGCAGCTTCTCCGCTGTTCAAGGGTATTCCCAATTTCCGCCCGACGCGCATCGAGATGTTGCAGGCCGACACTCTCGACAGGCTGATGGGAATAATCGACCGCGTTGAAAATATGCTTAACGAAAACGAAAACTTAGGGTTATGAAGAAAATTCTGACAATTTTTCTGTTTGTTCTGACGGTAATCGCCGCCATGGCCAACGACAAGATTGAGACCTATTCGATAAAGCTCTCGGAGTTCAGCCGCCTAAAGGTTGTCGATGCCGTCAATGTCGACTATGTCTGTTCACCCGATTCGGCCGGGACAGCTTTCTTCGAGGCTACGGCCGCGCAGGCTTCTCTGATAGGATTCCGCAATAACAACGGTCAGCTCGAAATTTCGTTTACGACCGAAGTGGCACCGATGACCAAACTGCCTACCGTACGCGTCTATTCGACGTTTCTGACTTCGGTAGAGAACGACGGAGACTCGACTGTCAGAGTGCTCAATGTGGCCTCGTGTCCGGAATTCAAAGCGCGACTTGTCGGCAACGGACGTCTCAGCGTCAGGAACATAGAGGCAACAAAAGTCAAGGCGTCGCTGTCGACGGGCAACGGCACTCTCGCCATAACCGGAAAATGCGATGAAACCGTTCTGAATCTTGCCGGAACGGGCACGATTCAGGCCGATGGACTTGAGGCTGTCGCCGTCAGCTGCCGGGCCGCCGGAACAGGTTCGATAGGCTGCTATGCCACCAAGGAGCTTAAAGTGAAGGGACTCGGCTCGACAAGCATCTTCTATCGCGGCAATCCGAAGATAAAGAAAACTGCCATCGGCGTCAAGATTCAGCCTCTCTGACGCTATGGAGTCCGGGGAAAACACCAGACTTGCGCTGGCCCGCACGATAAAGTGGAACATCATCGACAAGGTGTCGAGTCAGGTGCTCTATGCCGTAACGGGAATCGTGCTGGCAAGGATGCTCTCTCAGGCCGATTTCGGTCTTGTGGGCGCCATAATGGTGTTTCAGGCGTTTGCCCAGCTTCTTATCGACAGCGGTTTTTCGAGCGCTCTTATACAGCGTAAGAATCCTACGCCTGCCGACTATTCCACGGTCTTCTGGACTAATATGGGGATAGCGGTGGCGCTGTATATCGTTCTGTGGTTTCTTGCTCCGGCCATTTCGGGACTTTTCAACGGAGGAGAGCTGCTGACGGTTCTGGCGCGCGCGATGTTCGCCACTTTTATAATCAATGCCGCTTCGATAGTTCAGACAAACAGGCTTATAAAGCAGATGAACGTCAGGCCTGTCGCGCTGTCGAACTCGGCGGGACTTGTTGCGGGAGCGGTCGCAGGTATATGGCTTGCCATTGCCGGTTACGGAGCGTGGGCCATAGTCTGGCAGGCTGTCGCCAACGGCGTTGTCAAGGGAGCATTGCTGTGGTGGTTCGGCGGATGGATTCCGGAGCTTGTGTTCTCACGCCGTTCGCTGAAAGAGTGCTTCAGAGTCGGGGTAGGAGTCATGGGCAGCTCATTCCTTAATACCGTGTTCCAGAATATCTATGCTTTTTTCATCGGTAACCGGGTGGGGCTCGTTGCTCTCGGCTATTATACCCAGGCCGACAAATGGAGCAAGATGGGAGTTATGTCGCTCAGTCAGGTGCTGACATCATCGTTTCTGCCCGTCCTGTCGAAAGATCAGGACGACCCCGTCCGTTTCGCTGCCGCCACGGCGCGCATGAACCGGCTGACGGCTTATCTTCTTTTCCCGGCGATGGGCTTTCTTGCGGTAATGGCTACGCCTATCTTCCATGCGCTGTTCGGAACGAAATGGGACGCGGCGATCGCCCTGTTTCAGCTTCTGCTGCTCCGCGGCGTGTTCACGGTTCTCTGTCAGCTCTATAACAATTATATTCTCGCACTGGGGCGCAGCCGCTTGCTTGTCATAACCGAGGCACTCCGCGACGGAGTGGCCCTCGCCGCTATCGTTGCCACGCTCCCGGTGATAGCTCTTTCGGGGCCTGACGATGTTGTCGAGGGGGTGAGGATATTTCTGTGGGGACAGGTTGGTGCGACATTCGTAGCGTGGGCGGCCACCCTGATAATGACAGTGCGCGTTGTCGGAAGCTATGCATCGTGTCGGGGTTTCCTCCGCGACCTTGCGCCATACGCTGTCATGACGCTGCCGCTTATGGCCGCGATGTGGGGCCTGTCGCAGGTCATCGCCAACGTCTGGTTTCTTATGGCAGCGCAGATCGCCGTTGGAGTGGGCCTGTATATGGGGGCGAACGCTCTTCTCGGTTCGCGCATTCAGGCCGACGCGATCGCTTATCTGCGCGGGCGTCTGTGAAGGTCAGAACATCAGGCCCGCGTTAATTGAAAATCCCTGAGAATTAGTTGAATAGTAATTTATTCCGGCGCCGTCGGTCGACAGAAAATGCTTGTTCGGCGTCAGACCGACAGAATATACGACCGAGAAACGGAATATCTTGACGTTGGCGATCAGAGCCGCTTCCCACAGGCAGTTGACCCTCTGCGGAGTGCCCCGGTCGAAGGCTACGTGGTAGCCCGGAATGAGGGAGTTGGTCGGATCGATGATTTTCTGGACAAGTCCTACGGTCAGCGCCGGCCCTGTCGCCACGCTCAGCGCGCACGACCGGCTCAGTCTGTAGCGATACATGGCGTGCACCGGGAAATAAAGCCCCACGAGTTCGATCCGCTTTGTTTCGGCGTCGTTCTTGCATGAATATACTTCGCCGAAGATTCCGGTAGACAGGCCGATGCCGCGATAGAACACCGGCTCGAACGGAACTCCGAATCTGATGCCCTGCATCGGGCCTCCTTCGCCGAAATAGTTGACCCGGTTCCGGCTTCCGCCGCTCGAATATGTATACCATTTCATCGAGTAGCTGACGCTGAAGCCCCAGAGCCTGTCGCCGATCCAGTTCAGCGATCCGGCCGAGGCAGCCACGGCTGCAACGCAAGTCAGACAACATAGAATTATTCTTCGCATAGCAGGGAAAGTTTACTTTATTAGCGGTGTTCGATGGCGAATCCGTTACGGCCTGTGCCGCAGAGCGGACATCTGACGGGGGCTTTTCTGCCATGCTCGGAATATCCGCAGACCGGACAGATCCATTCGACAGCCTGTTTCAGAGTGCCGGAGACGCTGCACTCAAGGCTCCCGGCAAGATCGGCGAACAGCTCTTCGTGGTTAATCTCGGCGTTTGAGATGCTTTTGAAAAGCATGGCTATATCCTTAAAGCCTTCGTCGAGGGCTGTCGATGCGTAGCTGGCATATATGTCGCTCCACTCGGCGCGTTCGTTGTCGCGAGCGCGGCAGAGGTTTTCGAGAGAGTTGCCGGCGATGTCGGCGCGGTATGATGAGGCGATTCTGATGTCGCCCCCTTCGAGACGGCTCAGCAACAGACGGCTGTGGGCCAGCTCCTGCCGGGCAACGTCGTCGAACGCGCGGCCGATCTGTTCGTAACCCTCGGTGCGCGCAGCCTCGGCATATATCGTATATCTGGCGAAGTCCTGCGATTCTCCGGCGAAAGCCGCCATAAGATTATGCTCGGTTGTTGTGCCTTTTATCGTTCTTGTTTCCATGGTTGTCGTTTTAAGGAAATTGTGGATCAGTTATTATTTATATAAGTATGTGATTTTATATAAATAACAACCGCAGAACCCGTGTTGTTCGGCTCTGCGGCATTAAATGATTCTTACGCCCGGTCAGTCGTGGTTCTTGACGGGAACCTGACGATGGAATTCTTCGCGGAACGAGATTATTGTCTCTGTGCGGCCAACGCCGAGGGTCTGGAGCTTGCGGTGGATAAAGTCGAGAAGATGCTCGTTGTTGCGGGCATACACCTTGATGAATATGTCGTATTTACCGGTGGTGAAATGACATTCTACAATCTCGGGAATTTCCTTTATTTTCTGCACGATTTCGTCGAAACGCGACGGGTCGTTAAGGAAAAAGCCGATGTAGGCGCATGTGTCGTAACCGACTGCTTCATGGTTGATGATTGTTTCAAATCCCTTAATTATGCCGGCAGCGAGCAGCTTTTGGATGCGCTGGTGTATTGCTGCACCGGATACATTACACTCGCGTGCAATCTCCAGAAACGGCTTTCGGGCATTGCGCGATAACACGTTGAGAATCTTAAGGTCGAGATTATCAAATTGCTGACGTGACATATTATTATTACGATTTTGAGGTTATTTGCCGCAAATTTAGCGAAATTTGAACAATAGAATATAATATCAATCGCGAAAATTTGTTAAATTAACATCAATGTGATATGAATTAGGAGTTGGGAGTTAGGAATTAGGAGTTGGGGGCGGTTGACGGCATTTTAACGACGGATGTCGCAATTCGTCGGGAGTAGGCGGGGATTTGTGGACGATTTTATGAAAAAGTTACAAAAGGGTGAAAAAATATTTCGAATTATTGTTGGAATATAAAATATTGTTGTATATTTGCAGCGTGGACGTAGGTCTACACTTAGAAATGCAATCTATTTCTATCCTGTCAATATTTATCCTGGAAGCGGGGAGCAGTGATGCTTCCCGCTCTCATCTTATCACCGACGGATTGTAAGATTTGTAAGTTTTATAGGATTTATATAGGGAAATGAAGTAACTTTGCGGAAAATAACCGAGTTATGAGTATCGCCGACGTTAAGCTGCTTGAATTTCCGCGCCGAAACGATCCGCGCGGCAATCTGTCGTTTGTCGAGGGGGGCAATCATGTCCCTTTTGACATCAGGCGTGTGTTTTATCTTTATGACGTGCCGTCGGGAGCGATGCGCGGGGGACATGCCCACCGCATTGAGCAGCAGGTTCTGATAGCTCTGTCGGGGAGTTTCGACGTGCGTCTCGACGACGGCCGAGAGCAGATGACCGTCACGCTGAATCGTCCCTACCGGGGTGTGCTGATTCCGCCCGGGGTGTGGCGCGAGCTCGAGAATTTCACAAGCGGGAGTGTCTGCCTGACGCTTTCGTCGATAGATTACGACGAGAGCGACTATATCCGCTCTTACGCTGACTTTTTAGCATCGATAAAATGAAGCAGTACCCTTTTCTTGATCTGCGCGCTGTTGTCGAGCCATACGCCGACGAGCTCCGCGAGGCCGCCTTGCGGGTGATCGACAGCGGCCGCTATGTCGGGGGCCCTGAGGTCGAGGCTCTTGAGAGTCAGCTCGCCGGGCTGCTTAAGGCGCCGTATGTGGTAGGGGTCAGCAACGGCCTCGACGCCCTGCGCCTTACGCTGCGCGCCTGGGTGGAACTCGGACGTCTGAAACCGGGCGACGAGGTGATTGTTCCGGCAAACACGTATATCGCCACAATATTAGCTGTTACCGACGCCGGACTGATGCCTGTGCCTGTGGAGCCGTCGATCGAGACTATGAACCTCGACACGAGTCTGCTCGAAGCTGCGCTGACGCCACGCACGCGCGCCGTCATGCCCGTGCATCTCTACGGCAATGTGGTCTGGGACAGCGCTCTGGTCGACTTTGTGAGGCACCATGACCTGCTCGTGCTCGAAGACAATGCGCAGGCTATCGGTGGCCGCGCTCTCGCGCCGGGACTGTTCGGCAGCGATATGGCGGGCGCTCTGGGCCACGCAGGTGCCCTGAGCTTCTATCCGACGAAGAATATAGGAGCATTGGGCGATGCCGGAGCCGTCGTCACCCACGACGCCGAGCTGGCCCGCACGGTCAGGGCGCTTGCCAACTACGGCAGTGACCGACGTTACCATAATATAATGGCGGGCTTCAACTGTCGGCTCGACCCTATGCAGGCAGCTCTGATCGGAGTGCGCCTGAAGCATATCAAAGAAGAGAACGCCGACCGCTTCGCCCGCGCTCTGGCTTATACGCGCGAGCTCAACAATCCGGTGGTCATAGCGCCGGGAGTGTCGCGCGAGGTAGTCGACCAGGTGTGGCATCAATATGTTGTCCGCGTCACCGGCGGCCGGCGCGATACCCTCGCTGAGGAACTCCGTAAAAGAGGTGTCGCCACCGACATACACTATGCCGTGCCGCCCCACCGCCAGCCCTGCTATGCCACTACGCTCGGCCGGAAAAGCTATCCGGTCACGGAGCAGTTGGCCTCGGAAGTGCTCAGCCTGCCGATAGCTCGCGGCACCGAGGTCAAAGATGCGGCCGATATAGCCCGTATAATAAATGAAATCAAACTCTGACACTATGCCGCGAAGAAAACGCCGCCGCAATCCCCGCCTTGGCGCCGTACTGCTGGCCATTGCCCTTGTAGCGCTATTTATCGGCGGGGCCGTGTTCTACAACAGAATCATGGCGTCGCATTCGGGTGCTCTTCCCGGACAGTCGGGCGCCTACGGCGACCTGCTGAAGGTTGTCGACACTTTCAACCGTCCCGATACCCGGCTGAAATATAAGGCTATGGACATATCGTTCAACCCCGACGACCATATCCCGAACTGGGTCGCGTGGGAGCTTCTCGGCTCGGAGACCGACGGCGAGATTCCGCGCGCACGCTCTTTCAGCCACGACGACAATGTTGACGGATGTGCCTGGCGCGAAGACTATGTCAACAGCGGCTACGACCGCGGCCACATGGCCCCCGCCGGAGATATGAAGTGGGATCGCGAGGCCATGCGCGAGTCTTTTCTGCTTACGAATGTGGCTCCGCAGTGCCATGCTCTCAACGGCGGCTCGTGGAAGACGGTCGAAGAACTGTGCCGGAAGTGGGCAGTCAGCGATTCAGCCATCATAATTGTGTGCGGCCCTGTTCCGGGAGAGACACCGATAGAGCGTATCGGGGAATCGAGGGTCAGCGTTCCGAGGCGCTTTTTCAAGGTCGTTCTGTCGCCTTATGTCAGGCCGGCACGTGCCATAGGCTTTGTCATGCGCAACAGCGATGACAGGCAGTATGCGTCGAAATGCTACGTGAGTGTCGATGAGGTCGAGCGGCTGACAGGCTATGACTTCTTTTCGGAATTGCCCGACACGCTCGAGAACGCAGTCGAGGCAAAGGTCAATCCCTACGACTGGGAGGGGCTGAATCTGTAGTCTTCCTCAGCCTACGTGGCCTATTACGGCGGCTGAGCTTCCGTGGGCGCTCCGGCGACATGCCGCGAGGGCTTCGGGCGCTTTTTCGCTGTCGACAACGATAATCATTATTCCCCGGCAGGGTGTATTCATCACAGCCGCTCCCGATTCATGTTGGCGCTGACAATTTCGGTCTCGGCCAGTCGGGCGGCTTCGCCGATACGGGCCGTCAGCTCAGCCGGAAGAGCATCGTCGGCGTTGCCGCCGATGCGCAGCGAAATGGCCAGCCAGCGCGGGAACGCACCGACGCTCAGAAGGCGGTTTGCGACGGTGTTGACGGCATCGGCGCCGTCGGGAGAAGTAAAAGAAGCCGTTGTCAGGGCCGTGCGCTCGGAATGGGCGGCCAATATTGCCACATTGCCGTCGCCGAGAGTGTTCTCGTTGCGGAAGCCGGGCGCGACGAGTCTGTCGACCAGATTCCGGCATGTCGATTCATTTGCCATAAAACCGGGGAATAATTGTTCATAGCAGTAACATTCCCGCAAGGCCGTCAGTTCAGTTTTCGGGCTTGCGCAACACGAACATCGGCGTCGGCTCGAATCGCGGGAGCGCCATTACCTGAAGGGGAAGATCGCGCACTTCGGGGCGCTCGCTGCCGTCGCCGACGGCTGTCAGTCCGGGGCCGTCGCGCAGAGCGTCGAGCATTGTGCGCACCGCAATCTCGGGAGTGTTGTTGTCGGCGCTGAGGTGGCAGAGAAATACGTGGGCGAGCTGCGGAGTGTAGATTCTGGCAATGAAGCGCGCCGTGTCGGCGTTGTCGAGGTGGCCGCGCACGTTCATAATGCGGTGTTTGAGATATTCGGGATAGGTGCCGTGGAGCAGCATGTCGGCGTCGTAGTTGCTTTCGATCACTATATGGTTGGCTTTGCGCATATAGTATTCCACGCGGTCGGTCACGACGCCCAGATCGGTGGCGATGGCGAAAGCGTGGCCCGACGGGCCGCGCTCGATGAAAAAGCCGACATTGTCGGTGCCGTCGTGGCTGACGTCGAAGGCCGTGACGGTGAAATTTCCGATGGTGAACGGTATTTCCTTATAGATCGGCCGGTGGTAATCCTTGAAGCGGCGCGAGACGTTGTGGCGCCTGAGAATTCCCTGAAGGCAGCGCGGAGTGCAGTATATTCCGATATGCCGGTGTTCCCTGACCAGCGAATATATCGAGCGGATATGGTCGGTATGGTCGTGGGTGACAAGAATTCCTTTCACCATGGCCATGTCGACGGCGTTGCGGCGCAGCACGTCGACAACCATACCGGCGTCGACGCCGGTGTCGATCAGAAAGCCGCCGTCGCTATCGCCCAGATAGGAGCAGTTTCCGCTCGACCCGCTGCCGAGTCCCATGAAAAGCATGGTGTTGTCGCCGTCGCCCAGACGCGAGACCTGCCGACGTCGGCGCGCTATGCGCTCGGCTTCTTCCGAGAGGTCGATGTCGTCGAAGAGACCGGGCTGCAGGTCGTTGAAGAATGAGGGGCGGCGTTTCATTGGGTCAGCTGAAGAGCAGGAATATTGTTGGTCGTTTGTCGTAGTTATAATTCGCCCGGCCCCATTCTGCGAGCGTCATCACTCTGACGTCGGCGCCCGGCCCTGTCAGGTCGCAGGCGGCGGCGAGCCGGAGCGAGCCGGGGAGCGAGGCGGCGAGTTCGGCTATCAGCTTGTTGTTGCGGTAGGGGGTCTCGATGAATATCTGGGTTTGCCGTTCGCGCCGGATGCGGCTTTCGAGACGCCGGAGTGTTTCGGCACGCGCGCCTTTGTCGATAGGGAGGTAGCCGTTGAAGGCAAAGCTCTGGCCGTTGAATCCCGAGGCCATCAGTCCGAGAATTATGCTCGACGGCCCGACCATCGGAACAATCGTGTGGCCGTGGCGGCGCGCCATGTCGACAGCGTCGGCGCCCGGGTCGGCTATAGCCGGACAGCCGGCTTCGGAGATGAGTCCCATATCGTGGCCTTCGTCGAGCGGCGCGATCATTGCGGGCAGCTCGGCTGCGGTCGTGTGGGTGTTGAGGGTGAAGAATGTAAGATCGTCGATGACTATGGCGGGATTGCATCGCTTGAGGAAACGGCGCGCTGTGCGCACGTTCTCCACGATAAAGTAGCGTAGCTCGGAGGCCACGGCGATGTTGCGCGGCGGCAGAACGTCGCCGACAGGGGCGTCGCTCATTGTCGACGGCAGCAGCCAGAGTCGCGATTTATTCGAGGCCATAGTCTTTTATTTTGCGGTAGAGAGTGCGTTCGCTTATCTGGAGTTCGCGTGCCGCTTCCTTGCGGCGTCCGTCGTGGCGCTCGAGGGCGCGGCGAATGGTCTCGCGTTCGGTCTGTTCGAGGGTAGGCGCCGGCGTGGCGGCCGATTCCTCGCGCGGCTCGTCGGAGATGTTCTCTGGCTCGATAGCGGGAGTGTATGGTACCAGAGCGCGGGCTATCGGCGCGGTGTCGTCGGGCTTACCCGGCTTTCCGCCGCGTTCGTAGCTGTCGAGGCGCTCGCGCAGAGAGGCAATCTCGCGCTGAAGACTCATCAGCATTCCGAAAAGGGCTTCGCGCTCGTGGTCGTAGTCGTGATGGCTGAAACTGTCGCCGACGGTAGCTACGCTCGACGATGCGGCGGGCAGATATGCCACTACATCCTCAGCTGTTATGTCGTTGCCGGCGCCGAACAGCGACAGCTGGTCGACGACATTCTTGAGCTGACGCACATTTCCGGGCCAGCGGTAGCGCAGCAGTGCACGTCGGGCGCCGTCGCTGAAGGTTACGGGATGGGTGTGGTAGCGCTCGGCAAAGTCGCCGGCAAATTTGCGCGCCAGCAGGAGAACGTCGTTGCCGCGTTCGCGCAGCGGGGGCACATTGATCTGAACCGTCGACAGGCGATAGTAGAGGTCCTCGCGGAAGCGCCCTTCGGCGACGGCCCTGGCCATGTCGACATTGGTGGCGGCGACGATGCGCACGTTGCTCTTCTGGACGTTGCTCGATCCGACACGGATAAACTCGCCGGTCTCAAGCACACGCAGCAGGCGCGCCTGTGTGGTCAGCGGCAGCTCGGCCACTTCGTCGAGGAAAATAGTGCCTCCGTCGGCTTCTTCGAAATATCCCTTGCGGGCGGCCACGGCGCCGGTGAACGCGCCTTTCTCGTGGCCGAAGAGCTCGCTGTCGATCGTGCCTTCGGGGATGGCGCCGCAGTTGACGGCAATGTAGGTCGAATGTTTGCGCGGACTGTTGCTGTGGATTATTTTCGGAAAAAACTCCTTGCCCGAACCGCTTTCGCCGACAACGAGCACGCTCAGGTCGATGGGCGCGACGCGCAGCGCACGGGCTACGGCGGCAGTCAGCGCCGGAGCGTTGCCGACAATGCCGAGCCGCAGTTTGGCCTGCTGCACTTCGGGAGTCAGGTTTTCGTCGAGATTCAGTTCCATTTGCGAAGACTGTAGGTCTGTTGTTTTAGCCAGCGGCCGAATTCTTCGGGGCTCTGCTGGTGTTTCTGCTGTTCTTCGACAGAGATAGGGCGGCCGACGGTTATGCGGCGCACGGTGTCGTGGACGCGGAAGACCTCGGCCGGAAGCCGCAGTGTGCGCAGTTTCCAGCTGATAAGCCCCAGAATGTTGAACCATACTGAGTTATGACCGTGGAAATATATCGGTATGACAGGCACTTTACACTGGGCGATTATACGCATGACATTCGGCTGCCACTGGCGGTCTTCGATGCGCAGCCGGCCGTTGATCTTACTGACGGCGCCGGCGGGGAAGAAGCCGAGAGGCTCGCCCGAGCGGATCTGGGCGAAAGCTTCCTTGATTCCGCGCATCGACACGGCTTTCTTCTTCGGGTCGTCGCTGGCCAGTGCGTCGACTGCGATGAAATTCGCTCCGAAGCCGCTTATATGCTTCAGAATCATGTTGACCATGACCTTGAATTTCGGGCGCCGTGTGGCGATCAGGTTCAGCAGCATTATTCCCTCCATGGCTCCGAAGGGATGATTGCTGACAGTTATAAACGGGCCCTCCGGAAGATTGTCGAGAACGTCGCGGCCCCGGATCTCGAGCCTGACGTTGAGGTCACGCAACATTCCTTCGGAAATTGCGCCCGCGTCGCCGCCGCCGTTGCGATAGTTGCGGGAGTGAAGCCAGTTGACTTTGTCGAGCGCAAAGAACTTCATCAGGCGGCGCGTCAGCCTGTCGTGGCCCTGCAGCGGCTTTATGATGTCCTGCACCTCTTTCATGTCGAGCACATCGGGCTTCGGTGCGATGTCGAGATTATCCATTTTTGTCCTGTTTATTCAAAACGCAAAGTTACGAAAAAAATCGAAAACGGGAGTAATGGGAGTAGTGGGAGCTATGGGAATATTGGGGGAGCGCGAAATGTTAATTTGGTGTAAAAATCGCGTTGCTTTAGATTGGGAAATCCGATTAATGGCTAATTTCGCGGCGCTGACAGGGAATTTCGATTCTCTGGGGAGATTACATCACGGTGGGAGTTTCAGCTGAAGCTTTCGGAGCGATTCGGCCGCTAACGGCTGAAAGTGGTGGGACGGCTCTTCTTCCGTAATAAAAATAAAACCGACACATATCTGCGTCCCGTCTTGCAGAATTATAAAGTCACTGCTTGTTGCAACAGGCAGCGACAAGGTAATTCGAGACGCTCCATTTCATACGACCGCCGGCGGCTCGGATTTCCGAACGGCCGGCGGTCGCATATTATACTCTGAATCACTAACAATCTAACTTTAAATCAAACATTATGTTAAAACGAATTCTGACATTTGTAACTATTGTGGCAATCGCGACAATCTGTTGCGTAGGAACTTCATCGCAGAATATCGCTCAATTGCAGGCGTCTGCCGAAAATGGCGATGCCGAGGCGATGGCCGAGTTAGGATACTGCTATCTTTGGGAAGAGGGTGTTGAAAAATCTAACGACAAGGCTTTCATGTGGATTAACAAAGCTGCTGATGCCGGTAATGCCAGGGCTGTCTACTTGTTAGGCTTTTGCTATGCATATGGCAACGGGACAACCAAAGATCTTACAAAAGCGTTTGATCTGTATTCCAAAGCAGCGGACCTCGGAAACACGGACGCAATGATTACTTTAGGCAATTGTTATGGATATGGTGAGGGCGTTCCAAAAGATCCGAAAAAGGCGTTTGAATATTATCGTAAAGCCGCCGAGCTTGGAAATGTTACGGCAATGGGCATTCTGGCTATGTGTTATGACGATGGAGATGGAGTTGCCGTTAACAAGAATGAGGCTTATAAATGGTATGAAAAAGCCGTGAATAATGGCAACGATAGAGAGCATGTGAAAAACAGATACACGGCGCTAAAATTTGCCGGTTCGACATGGACAATGAAGAATGGCGACCGCACCATCGCCGTCTACACGTTCATCAAGGATAACACCTACACGGCCAAATACACCAGCTACCTCCACGCCCCGACAGGCTGCTACTGGACATTTACTGAGACAGGAACATGGAGCCTGGACAAAGGTCTGGTGACTCCGACACCCAAAACCTTCAGCCGCCCCACAGTAAGAGTTTCACCCTCGGCAAACTGGCAGCAGAAGAAATATCCGTCGGTAATGGCGGCGATGACTCCCGGCGAATACAGCAAATTCCTGAGGGATGATGTCTCGGCGAGCGATAACCGTGTTTTCAAGATGAAGTCTGATTCGCAGATGGATGTCAAAAATTCACGCCTGACCTCCGACTACGATAACACCTGGGGTACTCTGGTGAAAAAATCAGGCCCGGCCGCTTCCTCCGGAAAGAAATCCGCCACGAAGAAAAGAAGCGGCTCGAGAAGGCGCTGATCCTGAAAAACATACAGAAGCCAACGGCCGGACGACGATTGCCCGGCCGTTGGCTTCTGATATATAAAGATTTATATGTTGGCGCGGGCCGGGAGAACGGAATCAGGCGCGTATTTGTTATCTTTGAGGGAAATTATAGAAAAGATTATGGACAACAAATTCAGAATTGAAGAGAGCCTGCGCGGCGACAGCGACCGCCCGAAGCTCGAAGAGATCTATATGACTTCGTTTCCGGCCGACGAGCGCCGCGAGTGGGCTCTTGTCGAGCGGCTTGCCGACGACCCGTCCTCGCCGATGACGATGCTGAAAATCACCGACGGCGGGGGACGTGCGGCCGGACTGCTGACGATATGGCGTTTCGACGGACTGAGCTACATAGAGCATTTCGCCGTCGACAGCAGCCGTCGCGGCTCGGGTCTCGGCTCGAAAGTTTTATCGAGGGTTGTCAAAGCCGAAATGCCTGTTCCGATTGTTATAGAAGTAGAGCCTCCCGGCGATCCCGCCTACGGGCCGATGGCTGCCCGACGGGTCGACTTCTACCGGCGCCACGGATTCACGGCGTTCGAGGATTTCGACTATGTTCAGCCGCCATACGCTCCTGGATTGAAGGAGGTGGTTCTGATGCTTATGGCTACGCGCGATGATGTAGATCCCGGGCGTGCCGCAAGCCTTATTCACCGCCACGTCTATAACAAAAAATGAACAACCAGCCGACATCTTCCCAACAGCCTTCCGTAGCGATACGCAACTATTCGTTTTTAGTCTTTTATCTGGTGGTGCTCAGCGCGCTGGGCTCGTTTGTCAACGATATGTATGCGCCGGCGCTGCCGTCGATGGCGCGGCTTTTCGGCTGTTCGGTGTCGACGGCTCAGATGGGGCTGACGATGGGCATGATCGGTCTGGCTCTGGGGCAGCTTATACTCGGGCCTGTCAGCGACAGGGTGGGGCGTAAGCCGGTGTTGGTCGGTTCAATGGCGGTGTTTATCGTGGCCGCGGTTATCAGTGTTTTCTCTCCGACGATCCACTTTTTTCTGGGTTGTCGCGTGTTTCAGGGTATAGGCGCGGCGGGTGCTTATTTTCTGGCCCGCACTATTCCTGCCGACCTCTACGGAGGCCGCGCGCTGGCGAAGCTGATGGCCATTGTTGGAGCCATCAATGGACTGGCTCCGGCGGCGTCGCCCGTCATCGGCGGCATCATAACCGAAGCATGGTCGTGGAAAGGTGTTTTCTGGGTTCTGGCTGCTTTCGCGCTGGTTCTCATAGCGCTGTCGCCTCTTTCGCGGGAGTCGCTGCCGAAAGACCGCCGGTTCAAGGGGCCGTGGAGCCAGGAGTTAGGTCGCTATCTCGTTTTGCTGCGCAATAAGCCGTTTATGGTTCATGTGACGCTTAAAGGCGCGGCTTTAGGGCTGCTGTTCGCCTATATATCATCATCGTCTTTCATAGTGCAGACAGTCTACGGCTTCTCGGCGACGGGCTACGGCCTGATTATTGGCGGCAATGCCTTGTTTTGTGCCGCCGGTTCGATGGCGGCGCTCCGGTTCAAGCTTCTTAAGAACGCCGGCGTAGTCGGTGCCTGGATGCTGGTTGTTGTCATGACGGCAACATGCGTCTCGCTCTGGCTGGTGAAGAATTTCTGGGTCTACGAGCTGCTGATGCTGCCTATGATGGTGGCTTTGGGCATGATTTTCACCATGAGCAACACTCTGGCCATGAACGAGGGACGCAGTTCAGCCGGAGAGGCTTCGGCGGTATTGGGTGTGTCGGGATATGTCTTCGGCGCGATAGTCGCTCCGCTTGTGGGAGTCGGCGATATGCTCCATTCGACAGCCATTGTATATGCGGTTCTGACCGTGATTCTGATTGTTGCGGCCGAAGCCTCGCGCCGGCTTCCTGCCGATCTCGGCAAATGACCGGCTATTTTTCGGCTTTCAGGACGTCGCTGTAGACTTCGAGGGTCTGCCTGGCTATCGTGTCCCAGTTATATGGGGTGAGGTCGTAGACACGGCGGCGCGGTTCCGCAAGCTTGCGCTTCAGAATCTCCGACAGGGCGCCGACGTCGCCCGCCGGGAAGAAGTCGCCGCTGTCGAGCGCGTCGAGGCGGTTGGCAGGAATCGAGCTGACGGCGACATCGAGGCCGTAGCTCATCGCTTCGAGCAATGCTATGGGAAGGCCTTCGTGGTAGCTCGGCATGGCGAAGAGGGCGGCGTGGCTCATCAGCTGGTTCAGACGGCGCCCGCGGATGAAGCCTGTCAGTACGACACCGGCTTCCGAGGCCCGCCGCTTGAGATCGGCCGAATAGGAGTCGGGATGGTCGGCGTCGCCGGCTATGGCGAGGCGATAGCCCGGTATGGCGGCGCGCTGCCAGGCTTCGATAAGATCGTGGAATCCCTTTTCCTTGACGAATCGGCCCAGAGCGACTGCGTAGCGCCCGGGGGCAAGCCCGAGGTCTTCGATATAGTCGGTCGCTGTGTCGTGAACGGGGACGTTGACGCCGTTGAAGATGAGGCGTGTGTCGGTGCGACCGTAGAGTCGCGCCTCGATGTCGGCGATGACTCGCGAGATAACGATGACAGCGTTGGAGTAACGCGCTCCCATGCGTTCGCCGCTGCGGAGCACGAAACGCGCCAGACGCCCCCATTTGGCACGGTCGTAATCGGGCCCGTGGTTGGTGGTGACGACCTTCATTCCGAGAAGGCGCGCCATAGGAGTCAGAAGAGCCGGGCCGATAGCGTGGATATGGACAATGTCGGGATGCAGTCGCCGGACTTTCAGAAGGGCGAGGAAGGTGTGGACAGTGGCTTCGAGGCTCTTGCGGCGTGGCGCGTAGACCGGGAGCAGACTGACGCCCTTATAAGAGTCGGGATGACCGGGAGCGAGATACGGCGTGCGGCAGACGACGGTGACATCATGACCCATAGCGGCCAGACGCGGGTAGAGTTCCTGACAGTGGGTCTCGACACCGCCCTGGATGTCGGGGATTCCGCGGGTGCCGACAACTGCGATCTTCATGACGGTTATTTACGCGGCTTGAGGTCGCCCTGGGTGGGATCCTGGCCGACGTCTTCCCATTTTTTGTCGAGACAGGGCTCGAGTCCGCGCATTACGCGCAACTTGTTTGTCAGAGCCCATTTCATAGGGCGGCTGATATATTTGTGCATTACAGGCGATGCCGTGCCGACCATCCAGCAGTTTTTCGGACAGTTGCGCACCTTTGCGCGCACGCGTTCGGCCTGTTCGCTGCTCCATATCTCGGAGAACGGAGCATTGTGGATATTGCCCATCGATTCTTTCCAGAACCGTTCTTCGAGACCGTTGCAGGGAAAGACTTCGCCCCAGGGGTCGATGAAGAAATTGGTTGTTCCGGCCTCGCAGGGGAGCATACGGCGTCCGCCTTCGATATAGTTGATGAGGCCCATGTTGAAATAGGCGCGGAACCACGATTTGGGGTGTTTCTCGGAGAGTTGGCGGCGAATCAGTTCGGCGAAGTCGGCGGTGACGGCGTTGCGGTTCGTTATCTCGTTGTCGTCCTTATGGAAGTAGTAGGAGTTATGGAACGCAGCTGTGGCAAACTCAAGCCCGAGGCTCTTGGCAAGGTCGTAGAGAGCCAGCATGTCGCGGGAGTTGTTGTTGCTGACCGTGCATCCGAACCCGATGTCTTTCAGCCCCATCTCCTTGAGCGTCAGCAGTGTGCGAAGACCCTTGTCGAATCCTCCCTCGCGACCGCGCAGATGGTCGTTGGTCTGGCTGAGACCTTCGATAGAGATTCTGATGCCGATTTTCGGGAACCGGCGGGCGAGCTCGATGACGCGGTCTTCGAACCATCCCGATGTAGAGATGACAATGCGCGGAGCGTGGCGGTAACATTCCTCGACAATTTCGGCCAGATCGGTGCGCACAAAAGGCTCGCCACCTGTCAGGTTGATGAACTTGAGGGGCGGAAGCGTCGCCAGATCAGAGGCTTTGATCTCTTCTTCCTTGCGAGTAGGGTATTTCCAGATGTTACACATCTTGCACTGCATCGGGCAGCGGTAGGTCAAGATGATAGAGGCATCTGTTGGTTTTGGCACTGTCATATTATCGTGAATACGCTCCTGAATTGTCTGCAAAATTACAATTTTTTTCTGACATAGCCTTATATCGGCCCCTATTGTTGGCGCAAACGTCTCTAAGAATTTGCTGATCAGACGAAAAAGAATCGGCGATCTGAAAAATGGCCGCCGATTCTTTTTTGAGAGAGAAAGGGAATGAGAATCAGGATTTGCGCGACTTGCGGGCTTCGGCGATGATGAGCCAGACAGCTACAGCCAGACCGGCGCCGCAGAGCGGGCCGACGGCCATGATCCAGAAGTCGCCCCATGCTTCGGGCGAGAACAGTGCGGGGCCGAAGGAACGGGCCGGGTTGACAGAGCAGTTGTCGACAGGGATTCCGACGATGTTCACAAGGCCGAGAGCTATACCGATGGCGAGACCGGAGAATTTGCCGAATCCGCTTTTGGGATCGGTGGCGGCCAGCACAACGAAGACGAAGAAGAAGGTAAGGAGCACTTCGGCGGCAATGGCCATGCCGGGGGTTGCGCCGGGCTGAAGGACGTTGGCGGCGATAGTGTTGACCATACCGTCGTTGTCGGTTATTCCGCCGAAGTTATAGATGCCTTCGAGTCCGAGACCCGACAGCCAGAAGAGGAAGCAGGCGCCGAGAGCGGCTCCGAGAAGCTGGGCGATGACATATCCGCAGAAATCGCGGCCGCTCAGGCCGCCTTTGATCCATACGGCGAACGATACGGCCGGGTTGACATGGCATCCCGATATGTTGCCGATGGAATAACAGAGGCATATCAGCACTAGACCGAAGCAAAGACCGATACCGAGGCCGCCGATCGACGGCCCGGCCAGAACGGCGCTGCCGCAGGCCAGCAGAACAAGAAACATCGTGCCGACAAACTCGGCGATGTATTTACGCATACTGCTCATAAATAAAAATTTTTAAGAGTTATTGTCTGTTTCTATTAATAATGACAAAAACTGGCTTAAAAAGTTTAATCAAAGTTTGAAATCACCCTGCCGTAGGAACGTACCTTCGGCTACAGTATCTGACAATTTTGCAGAATAACCACATCAAACAGCCTATTCGCGTCAAGCGCCGTGAGGCGCGGATTTTCTTCATCCCACTGCGATAGCTGTGGGCTTGAGAACCAACAATATATGCGTGCAAGCCGCGGAGCGCGCGCAGTCACGCAAACGGCGTTAGCCAAGGTCCGCGACCTGCGCTGTCGCGTTTCGCGGCGGCGCGCACTGCCGTGGCTTGCCGCGATGTTGCAGGATTGTTCGGTTTGTGGCCAATCGATTGATTGCTAATTGTTTGTCGGACGCGATGAATCGCGTCCCTACGCTCGGACAGGCCATTTGCTCGGAAGAACCCAAACAGATCATTCGCCGTCAAGCGCGGAACGCGCGTCCCGGATCACGGCAATTTACGTCGGGTGTTCTTATTCGGCAATGAAGGGCTTCAGGCCTTCGACGGCTTCGGCTGCGGTTATGCGGCGGCCGCCGTTGTCGAGGTCGACGAGCACATAGCGGTTGTTGCCCATGCCGAGCTCTTTCATGTAGGAGAGCTGGCGCAGGCCGTGGCGGCTCTCGATGCGTTCGACCATGTCGTGGTGTTCGGCTTCGGTCATGGCGTAGATGAGGTCAACACAGGCCTGATCGAGGGCGAGGATGTCGGTCGACGAGAGAATGCCGACGTTGGGGGTCACGACAGGAGCGGCGTTGACTCCCTCACAGTCGCACGACACTGACATGTTGCGCATTACGTTGACGTAGGTGATATTTTTTCCGAAATGGTCGACGACAGATTTTGTCGACTCGGTCATGCGCTCCATGAATTCCTCTTCTTTGATGTCCCACTGGTCGTCCTGACCGGGCGTGGTGTGGATCCAGGCCTTGCCTACGCGGCCGTCGGCGCACCCGATTCCGATATTCTTGTTGCTTCCGCCGAAACCGCCCTGTGTGTGGCCCTTGAAGTGGGTCAGAACGACCAGAGAGTTGTAGTCGGGAAGATGTCCGCCGACCGACATCTCCTTAAACCATTTTCCGTCTTTGACGGGGAGCATCGCCGTGCCGTCTTCATCGAGGATGTCGACGGGGCAGAAAGTCCAGCCGTTGACTTTGAGCGTTTCGCGATGCTGCGGGGTAGTGTAGCGGTCGCCGTCGTAGTAGGTGTTGGTCTCGACGATAGTGGCTTCGGGCAGATCTTTAGAAATCAGAGCCTTGACCCAGTCGTGGGGGATTATGTTGGGGCCGTGCTGCTCGCCGGTGTGGAGTTTCACGGCTGTCCGGCCTTCGATATTGCCTCTGACCTGTTCGAAAGCCTTTATCAGACCCTCGGGGCCGAGCTGGCGGGTGAAATAAACTATCGATTCGTTGCCGGTGCGCTCTTCGTAAGGCACATACTTGTTTCCGTCTTTTCCCGGAACGGGCTGTGACTGGGCTGATGCGGTTGTTCCCATGGCTATGATACTTGAAATAATTATTGACAGGATTTTTTTCATCGGGGTATAGTTCTGATTGACAGTGCAAAGTTACGAAATACGGCAGACATTCCGAGCCGGAGACTGAATTTATGGATAAGTATTGTTACTTTTGCAGCAGCTTATTCATTTTCGGATAGCCGGGAAATCATTATGCGCGCCCTTTTCTATACAATCTTTCTGCTGGTTATTACCGGATGCAGTTATTCGAGTGTCCAACAAGAGGCGCTCGACGAGGCGCAGCGGCTTATGGATGATGATCCGGCGGCAGCGCTGTCGAAGCTCGACGACATCGATATTTCGGAGATAAGGGATTCGGCGACTATGGCCCGCTGGGCTCTCTTATACAGCGAGGCTATGGTTATCAACCGGCTGTCGGCTCCGGCTGACACTATCGTCAATATCGCCATTGACTATTACGGGCGCCACCGGCAGCAGAACGAGTATCAGAAGGCTTCGCGCCTGAAATCATTGATTACATCCGGCAAAGCCGACAATCTGCTCGCCACCTACCGTTATATTCAGAAAGAAAAGGAGTTTCTGCTCTATAAGGAACGGGCCAGACGGGAATTATATATGTTTATCGGACTGGCTATTCTTCTTGTGGCGGCAGGAATTATTATATGGCTGCGTCAGCGGATGAAGATACAGTCTTTGCAGAATGAGGCGCTTATGGCCGAAGCCTCGGGCTTCAGACAACAGGCCGACGCGATCCGGGGCGATGTCAGCCGCCTGGAGACGAAGCTGCACGGACTGCTTGAAAACCGCTTTTCGCTGATAGACTCGCTTTGCCAGACCTATTACGAGTCTCAGGGCACGAAAACCGAGCGAAAGGCTATTATCGACAAGGTGAAAAGCGAAATCGAATCGGTCAGAACCGACTCTTTTCCTGAAATGGAACGTGCCGTGAACGATTGCCGCGACAATCTTCTCGTCAGGGTCAAAGAGGCTTACGCCGACATCCGCCCTGAGGATTACCGGCTTCTGGTTTATCTCGCAAGCGGCCTCTCGACGCGGACTCTGAGCCTGCTCATCGGCGAATCGGTCGAGGTCGTCTATAAACGGAAGTCGAGGCTAAAATCGCGGCTCAGGGAATCGGTCGAGCCTGTGTGTCCCGAAATTATGGCTGTTTTCTGACCGGTTTTCCTTCCGGTCAGACTTTTTTCGCATCGTCTGGCGTATATCTCTGCTAGCCAGTGCTTTGTCAAGGCGTGTGTCAGACTTTTGCTTTGGTGTTTCAAGGTGATGGGAAGTAATTTTGCATCAGACTTCCGGAGAACCGGAGGTCGGCAAAATCCATTCACATGAACACAAGGCTATTTATTGTAATCCTGACTGCTGTCATTATTTCAGGAACCGGTCAGGCACAGAATCAGGAGGCTTCAGACAGCCTCTCGCGTGAGCTGCAGGAGGTAGTTGTCACAGCAAAGCAACCGGCGACAAAATTGGTCGGCTCCACACTTGTATCAACTATCCCCGGCACGAATCTCGCCGGACTCGGCAATGCACTTGATGTGCTCGCCCAGTTGCCGATGATCAAGGTTGAAGACAATACCGTCAGCGTTATCGGCAAGAGCAATATCGAAATCTATATCGACGGACGACCGATGCGCGACGAACAGGAGTTACGACAGCTGCTTTCTTCCAATCTGAAGAAAGTGGAACTTCTCATGGCACCCGGAGCCGCTTATGCCAGCACAACCGGAGCGGTGCTTAAAATCACGACACGGCGTAATTTCGTGAAGGGGTTGTCGCTTACCGACCAGTTTCTACTTGAATGCCGGCGCAAATGGTCGGTTATGGATTACCTCGCCCTAAGCTATCGGGCCGGTAACTGGGAGTTCTTTGCCAATGGTACGTTAAAACACTATAACTCACTCACAAAGGGGGTGACAACCAATACTCTCGTCTATAACGGAAAGGAAACTGTCGTTGGCAGCAGTCAAAGCAATTCTTTCCCCACCACGGTCGGCGTGATAAAGGCAGGATTCAACTATGCCAATGGGCCACAATCGTTTGGTGCGTATTACCGATATAACCCGGAGCGCGGCGATTTCAAAAACGCAGGCAGCGAATGGCTCGACGACAGCCCGCCAATCAGCAGTAATATAGACAAGCATATCAGGGCGCACAGTCACCTCGCTTCTCTCTATTATGAAAACACTTTTGCCGAAAAATATCTTCTTCACTTCGACGGTGATTTCCGCCGGTCAAATGAAAACAATTCCGTGGCGACGACCTATACTGATTCGTCGAATCCGGCAGTGAACTCAACAGATGAAAGGGCATCGACTCTCTGGGCGGGGAAGCTATATCTGAATTTCCCTATCGGAAAAGGAGATTTTACCGTCGGAACGCAAGACAGTTATACCCATACTTCGCTTGATTACCGCATGCTGAACGATGCCGTCAGTGAATATATCCCCTCATCACTGACCGATGCACGGCAAACTTCCGCCTCTCTGTTCGCTTCGTGGTCGCGTCTGTTCGGTAAATTTTCGCTCGCGGTTGGTGCGAGATACGAGTATGTCGATTATGACTTCAAGGTTAACGGCAAACGAGATGAAGATGTCAGCCGTCGCGATAATCTGTTGACGCCCGACCTCTCGCTCGGATATTCGTTTGACGATGAAACACAAATAAGCCTCAGTTATAAAATGGCGACCGTGAAGCCATCATATTCACAGCTTACAGGATCGCTCAGTTACACGGGCTTGCACCAGATCGAGGGTGGCAATCCGGCGCTCCACGACGAGAGGATGCACGACATTCAGCTGTTCGCCATGTGGAAAGGCTTCATGGTGCAGGCTGATTACACCCGTTCGCTGGATACGTATGCTTTTGTCAAGCAGGTATATCCCGCCGATAATCTCCAGCTTCTCATGCATCCTGTCAATATCGACGTTTCGGCATTGAATCTCTATCTTGTCTGGAGCCAACCCATACGCCGATGGACTCCGAATGTTACGGTCGGTATGTATAGGCAGTGGTTACAGCTTGATAATCACCGATACGACAAACCGATATTCTCTTATTATTTCGACAATACTGTTTCTTTGCCTCACGGATGGCTCATTACGGCCAACATAAACGGCAGTTCGCAGGGCGATATGCACACCAACCGATTCGCTGCCTCATGGTTCACAATGGATGCGTCGGTCGGCAAGACATTTCTTGACAGATCGCTGACCGTCAAGCTGTCGGCTACAGATATATTCAATACCTCGAACAACGGCTGGACAATGGACACGTTCGGAGTCTTTGTCGACAAACGCCAGAGCTACGACCGCAGAGGTGTCTCCCTCGCCGTCACTTATAATTTTCAGCCGCGCAAGAGCAGATATAAAGGATCGTCGGCCGCCGAAGCCGAAATGAAACGACTTTAACAACAGCTTGTCATACACGGAAAAGCCTCGACAGCGATGCCGGGGCTTTCCTTATGGGGGATATTCTGCTCTCAGAGGACGGCGAGAATCTGGTCGGCGTGGATCTTCGTCTTGATCTCTTTCGGCCCGAAGATGCGCGTTATCCGGCCGTCGGGGCCGATGAGGAATGTAGTGCGGAACGTGCCCATATACTTGCGGCCATACATCGATTTCTCGCCCCATACGCCCATCTGTTCCTGAAGGCGATGGTCGGTGTCGGCGATGAGGGGGAATGGGAGGTCGTGGGCCGCGATGAACTTCTTGTGGGAGGCTTCGGAGTCGCTGCTGACTCCGACGATTCTGTAGCCTTTGGCGGCGAGCGCGCCGATATTGTCGCGCAGCGAGCAGGCCTCGGCCGTGCAGCCCGACGTGTTGTCTTTAGGGTAGAAATAGAGCACAAGATTCTGTCCGGCGAAATCCGACAGCTTCACCTCGTTGCCGTTCTGGTCGACGCCCAGCAGTTCGGGCGCTTTGTCTCCGATATTCATAATGTTCTGTTTTTAATCCAGCTCAAAGGTAGCGAAAAAATCGGAAGTAAAACCTGTCCGACACAGTTTTCACTTCCGAAAATTAGATTGTTTGAATTGCATATAAGTCATATAAAAGCTTGGCTGAATGGCGGATTCTTCATGCCTTTGTAGGTGAATCACAAATAAATATAAAAATTCTTTTGCATTATGAAGCCGATAATAGCCCTTATTGGTATCCTCATCATGTCGGCAACCGCTTCCCTCCGGGCCGCGACGGCAGCCGACAGCATCATCGGCGACTGGTTCGCCCAGATCGACATTCCCCAGAACGAATTGACAATTCTGATGGAAATCAACATCGCCGACAGCGAAAACTGCACGGTCAAATGCACGTGGACAGGCGGCTTTCCCACCGAGGAAGAGTCGGGTAAAGCCAAATACCGTTTCGACGGCAAGCAGCTCACAGTGACATTCCTCAATGAAGAAGAGCGAATTGCTACAGACAATATTTTCGGACTCGAAAACGTTTACGACGTCAGTCTCGCTCCCGACCGCCTCGTCATTCTCAAAAACCGGCAGTTCCGCGGTGTCGATGTCAACTTCGGCCGGGGGTATCAGAACCGCGGCTTCGCCAAGATAATCTTCGGCGACTGATAGCCGGGCGAGATTTCGTATGTCAAATAATTTCAAGAACGATAAATTCAACGGACTTATCGGAGGGGGCTTCAATTATGACCGGTCAAAATTCGGAGATACGTCGGACCACTCTACCCAGCCCTGGATGGATGCCTCGGTGCAGTATGCCTTTAACGGCCGGAACTCCATCAGCGCCGATTTCCATCATGCCACATGGACGCTCGCTTCGTCATACAGAAGCACGGCCGTCATTCAGTCGAACCCTCTTTTCAGCTATACAGGCAATCCCGACGTCAGCCCATATAAGAGTTACGACCTCAGTCTGAGATATGTCTATATGCCCGACAACCGGTTTAATTTCGCGGCATTCGGCAACAGCGGGCTTATCACCGACCGCTATGCCTACGTCTATATGGCTTCGCCCGACGGCGTTCTGCGCACAATCAGGCAGAAGGGCGTCGGAAACTTCTATAATCTGCTTTACGGCGTTCAGGGCACGGCGAGGCTGCTCGGCAACAGCCTGATGATCAACGGACAGGTTGCCCATCGCATTGTGCGCAACGGAGCGCCTTTCGACTGGACGCGACAGCGCGTGCTCTGGTATCTTCAGGCCTTCTGGTATGTCGGAGACTGGAACTTCGGTTTGCAATATCAGTCGCCTCAGGAATATTGCGACGGATATGTCAACGGCGCATGGATTAAAAACAAAAGCGCCTATACGGCAATCGTTGGGTGGGGGAACTCATCGTGGAGTCTCCAGGCCAGGCTGACGAACCCGTTCCGCTGGAACTGGAACGCCGGAACGTCGGAAACCACAAGCCAGAGCTACGATGTCAGCAAGACATTCTACAACGTAAGCTACCACTGCTATGTCCTTGTCTCGGCCACCTATACGTTCGGCTTCGGCAAGAAAATACAGCGCGGCAACGAAGCGTCGCAGCAGATGGGAACCTCGTCGGGCATCCTGCAATAACCGGCCGACGTCAGAATTCGAACTCTTCGAGAGTCAGAGTGGCGACCTTTTCGATCTCGGGCACGAGACGCTTGAAGTGGGCCGACGACATGTGGGCCTTCAGCGAAGCCCGGTCTTTCCATGTCTCGTAAATCACCAGACGGTCAGTGCTGGTCAGCGAACCGAGAAGGTCATAATCAACGCATCCCTTGTCGTGGAGCGATAACTCGACAAGTTCCGTTGCCAACTCGATTGCTTTCTTGCGGTTTTCTTCGGTCTCGGCGATGAGACCACAGTTAAGTCTTATCATAGTTTTTTATAATATAAAGGTTGAGACCTGGATTTTGTTCACCGGTCATCCTCGTCGCGAGCTTCGGAAAAGATGCCTCCCGAAATGTCGTAAAAGCGGTCAAAGAATTCTTTGAGGCGTTTGATGACGGTTTTCTTCTTCTCGGCCCGACGCGTGCCGGCATTGCCGAACAATCCCATCGGGGGAAGAATATCAACTATGCCTGTGCCGCTTTCGCGTACCTCGCCGTTGCGGAATGACTGCTCGATGAAATCAAGGGCTTTGCCTCGATTGAGATTCTCTTCTTCGATGATGGTTTCAATCTCCTTGTGCTGACTCTGACGCACAAACTCGCTCCACTGGTCGTGAACATCGGTGCCGGGTGTATGGCTCTCGATGAACTGACGTATCAGTTCCTCCTTGTTGCGAAGGTCGGGCGAGGCCTGTACCGACTTCATTGCCTTGATGATTATTTCACGGTCATGACCGTCTTCGCCATTGAGCTGACCGACAAGGAAAAGAATGTAGTCGATATTGATTTCAATAGACTTCATCAGTTCCATCTCAAACACGAGGTCGTCGTTGATGTTGGTAAGTTCGCCTCCTTTGGGTCGGTATTTATCGTGCAGTTCGTTGTAGAAACTGCGGTAGTCGAGAAAATCTCCGTTAAGGTCTATAATCTCTTTGCCCGCGAACTCGTCGAATGTCAGCAGTATATTCAGGGCGCGGAGTATTGTGCCGAAGAGCTTGATAAACTCCTTTTCGGATGATTCGCCGGTCAATGGGAACCCGTTTATCGGGAATTTGGCCAAAAGCTCATCAATCAGCTCTTTCCAACCGGGAAAGTGCCTGTCGTTTTCATCATAGCCGAAATAGTAGTCATCGAATGCTTTCAACAGGATAAGTCCTCCGGCGTTCTTGTTCCCGAAGCGTTGTAGACATTCGTTGGTGGCTTTTTCAAGATTCCGGAAGCAGATGATGTTGCCGTGGTCTTTTATGGAGTTCAAGATGCGGTTGGTGCGCGAGTATGCCTGAAGGAGTCCGTGCATACGCAGGTTCTTGTCAACCCAAAGAGTATTGAGCGTGGTTGCATCAAAACCGGTCAGGAACATGTTTACCACAATGAGCAGGTCGATTTCGCGGTTCTTCATACGAAGTGACAGATCTTTGTAGTAGTTCTGGAATTTATCGGCACTTGTGTCGTAGCTCGTGCCGAACATCCCATTATAGTCCCTGATACACTTTTCGAGGAACTCGCGGCTGCTCTCGTCAAGGCCTTCCGTATCTTCGGGGGTCTCATCCTCTATGTTCACATTGGGCGAATAGCTGTATATCGTGGCGATTTTCAGCCGCTTGTCTGGCGGCAACTGTTCCATCTGCTTCTGTAGCTCCGAATAGTAGAGTTTCACAAACGGTATGGATGCGACGGCGAATATCGAATTGAAGCCTGTAAGCCGTGTCTTCTGCTTTTCCTCTTTCACGGCGTTACGGTCACGGGCAGTAGCCACTTCTTTCACATTGACAAGGCGGCTGAACGAGTAACTGCGGGCATCGCGGCGTGTCTTCTGTGCGAAGTGGTCAAGGATGTATCTGGTGATTAACGAAATGCGCTCAGGAGCCATCAGTGCACGCTCCCGGTCGATATTGCTGACCATCTCATCGAGCACTTCGTCTTCTTCACGCATTGTGCGGATATAGTCCACTTTGAACGGCAGGACGTTCTCATCGCGGATAGCATCAACTATAGTATATATGTGAAGCTGGTCGCCGAAAGCGCCTTCGGTGGTGGTGAACTCGACATTGCGTATCGAGCCGGCGTTTTCAGGAAATATCGGAGTGCCGGTAAAACCGAACATGTGATATTTCCTGAACTTTTTCACGATTGCCTTGTGCATGTCGCCGAACTGCGAGCGGTGACATTCATCGAATATCATTACCACGTGCTGTCCATATACCTTATGCTGCGGATTGCGGCCGATGAAGTTGGTCAGCTTCTGAATAGTCGTTATGATGATATGGGCGTTCGGGTCATCGAGCTGACGGGCGAGGACAGCGGTAGAGCCGTTGGAGTTGGCTGCGCCTTTCTCAAACCGGTCATACTCTTTCATCGTCTGGTAGTCAAGGTCTTTGCGGTCAACTACAAATAACACCTTGTCGATGTCGGGAAGCTGTGAGGCGAGCCGGGCAGTCTTGAATGATGTGAGTGTCTTGCCGGAACCTGTTGTATGCCATATATAGCCGCCGCCTTCGCGTTTGCCCCATGTTTTTGCGTTGGTGCTGATATTGATGCGTCGGATGATTTCCTCTGTTGCTGCTATCTGATACGGACGCATCACAAGCAGCATATTCTCCGATGTGAATACGCAGTAACGGGTGAGGATATTGAGGATGGTATGTTTTGAGAGGAAAGTCTGTGTGAAGTCAACGAGGTCGAGAATCGGCTCGTTGTCTTTTCTGGCCCAGTAGGAAGTGAACTCAAACGAATTGGATGTCTGCTTCTTTCCCTTTCCTTTGCCCGGGCTTTGGTTGCTTCTGGCGACGGCATCTCGTGTGGTGTTGCTGTAATATTTGGTAAGCGTACCGTTGCTTATAATGAATATCTGGACGAACTCAAACAGCCCGCAACCGGCCCAGAACGAATCACGCTGATAGCGGTTGATCTGGTTGAAAGCGTCTTTAATGCTGACTCCACGACGCTTCAGCTCAACATGAACCAGAGGCAGACCGTTGACGAGAATAGTGACATCATAGCGGTTCTCGAAAGCTCCACCTTCCGGCACGTACTGATTGATGACCTGTAGCGCGTTATTATGGATGTTGTCCTTGTCGATCAGATAGATATTGACTTTGGTGCCGTCAGGTCGAGTCCATGCCTTGATATGATCTTCCTGAATGGTTCTGGTTTTCTCAACAATACCCTGCTGGGGATTGCCGAGATGTTCGCTGAAGAACCGCTGCCATTCATTGTCAGAGAATTTGATCGAATTCAGGCGTTCAATTTGGGCGCGGAGATTGTCGGTCAGCTCCTGCTCGGTTTTGATCGGGAGATAATCGTAAGCCTGCCGGGTCAGTTGACTGATGAAGTCATCCTCCATTTCTGCCTCGCTCTGATACTGGGCTGAACTGCGGTAGCCCGGCTCGAACTCGGCAACCACTGTCGATTCGGGGTTCTCCGAAATAAGATCGTAGGTATTCATCATTTTGTGTCGTTTTCGCTCTGAGAGCTCTGAGAACTCCGAGAACTCCGATTATTCCTGTATTGTAATCTCGCTTTGGTCATTTGCTCGCGGATTCCTCCCTGTCGAAGAAAATCGGCCTTCTGACGCTCGATCAGCCGATAGAGCAAGACATCGGCCTGATGAATCAGAATAATTGCGATATTGGCGACAGTTTCCGCACTGCGTATCCTGACTGCTTCTCTGAAAAAGGATGAGTCGTTTTTCGTCGCACAGATCCGACGGGTAGCCACTGCCTTAGGGCTGTTCTTTTCCCAAAGCTCAAAATCGCGGGTTCTTATAAAATCTTCATAATCGATCAGCAATTCCTGAAGACTTGCCTTTGCTACGTTGGTGAGCTTGATCTCTGTCTCTTTCGACGTACTTCCGGCAGCGCTTCCTTCTGCAATGTTCTGTTTGCCGCTTCTCGCAGCCTGAACCATCTGATCGACTGTCCTGTCCCCCTTTGAGAGAAACCGCTGTGTGAAGATATATGTCACATCGTAGATTATCTCCGCGATCTGATAAACGCGTAGTTTCCGATAATATCCTTTCTGAGGAATGAATTCGTCGGTCATCGTTCAGGCACGTTTCTTGAAGGTTAACAGCTTGTTGCGGTAGTATTCATATCGCTCCCTGACAGCCGCTATCTCGGCCGGAAGCCCTTGTGTCAAGTCATTGACGAGAGCCTCGAAGCGGTCGAGGATAGATGCGATTTTCACTTGTAATTCAAATGGAGGCAACGGAATCACGACCTTCGATAGATCTGCACCGGAAACGGAACAAATTTTGGCTTCATTTGCAAACATTCGCACCTGTCTGTGATAATTGCGAGTGCGGCATACATGTGAAAGGTAGTTGGGGTACATTTCGCTCCTGAAGATGAAGCAAGCGTCATGAACGGCAGCAGGTTCATCTCCAAGCCATGCGAGGGCATTCCCTAAATCTTCTTTATTCTCACCGGCAGCTACAATTACTACATCGTTTTTTTCAGCAAATCTCATCTTCTTTGCAATTTCTTCATTAATATAGCCGGGAGTTTCCGAAGCATAAAGACCATAATGTGTATACATATCGCCGTAATGGATGCATGGAATACCATGTTCCACAATGTCGGTGCGTACAAACCGTTTGCCTCTTATAAACTTGCCTATCTCTCCCATAGTTTTCCAAACGACCTTGTAATTACCCCCCCCACAGGTAGTTACCTTTATCTCTTGCTCACCATCGGTCCCGCAGCCGCAGGCGGAGGGATTGAAAGTGAGCAAGAGATTACGATAATATTCGTATTGTTCTTTGCGTGCTTGCAGCTCCGCTTGCAGCTCCGCTGCGTAAGCACAGAATGTGTCGAGAATCCTCACGATTTCCTCCTGCACTTCAATGGGCACTAAAGGAAATTTTAATTCTTTAATTTTATCTCTGTTCAGTGCGGGAATTCCTGCCCCGTGCTGCATTTGTTGCAAATAGGATTCTTTATTTTTTAAGAAAAAATAAAGGAACCGATTAATGATTAATTTAGAATCGGGCCTAATGACGTAACAGTGTGCACCGGCCCAAAAGGGTGTATCTTGCCATGCGACATAACCCGCAGACGCCCCTCCTTGTGAAATGGAAATCGTATCTCGGGGCTCGTTGTATGATTCAATGAACCCCGAGGGGTTAATTCCACCGTTAACGACGGGATAACTTCCTGATGTGCTCATATCCCGCTTGTTAAATTGGTCTCCAGTATAAATATTTATATAATCGCCAAGTTTGACGAAGGGAACTCCGTCGGGGCAAAGACGCTCAATCAGTTCTTTCAATCTGCTCATACTGTTTCCTCTTCAAGTTCGCGGATAATGGCGTCGATCTCGGCGCGGAGTTGGTTCTCATGCTCTACGATGCGGGCAATGCGGGCATTCAGCTCCTTGATGTCGGTCTTTGGGCGAGTGTCCTCGGCTTCGACATAGCTGCTCACCGAGAGATTGTAGCCGTTCTCGGCGATTGTCGCGTTGTCGACGATTGCCGAGAAGTGAGGAACGGCTTTTCGGTCGGCATATTCGTCCACGATAGCCGCGATATTGTCGGGCGACAGCTTGTTTTTGTTCCCTTCATGAACAAACAGGTTCGAAGCATCGATGAAGAGTGTCTTATTCTCCTTCTTTGACTTCCTCAGAACTATTATGCAGGTAGCGATCGAAACACCGAAGAACAGGTTTGGCGGGAGCTGAATGACGGTGTCGACATAGTTGTTGTCGATGAGATATTGCCTGATTTTCTGTTCCTTGCCTCCGCGATATAGAACGCCGGGGAATTCTACAATGGCTGCAGTGCCTTCGGTCGACAGCCAGTGGAGCATGTGCATCGTAAAGGCGAGGTCGCTCTTGCTTTTCGGAGCGAGAACACCGGCGGGGGCGAAGCGGGGATCGTTGATGAGCAGGGGATTGTCGTCGCCGGCCCATTTTGTGGAGTAGGGGGGATTGCTCACGATGGCGTCAAACGGTTCGTCGTCCCAATGGGCCGGCTCAAGAAGGGTGTCGCCGTTCTGAATGTCGAAATTGTTATAGTTTATGTTGTGGAGGAACATATTGATCCGACACAGATTATATGTCGTGATGTTAAGTTCCTGACCGAAAAAGCCCTTCTTTACGTTTTCCGCACCGAGAACCTTCGCGAATTTCAGCAGAAGGGAACCTGAGCCGCATGCCGGGTCGTATACCTTGTTGACATATTCGCGTCCGTGGCAAACGATGCGGGCTAGCAGTTCGCTCACTTCCTGAGGTGTGTAGTATTCTCCGCCGCTTTTTCCGGCATTCGATGCATACATACTCATCAGAAATTCGTAGGCATCCCCGAAAAGGTCGATCTTATTTTCGGCATAATCGCCTTTGAGATCGATATTGCCGATATTATTCAATATCTTGGTCATCTGTTCATTGCGCTTTTCGACGGTGCTTCCGAGTTTGTTGGAGTTGACGTCGATGTCGGCGAAAAGGCCTTTCAGGTCAGGTTCGCTTTCAGTGCCGATGGCTGATGCTTCGATAGCTTTGAAGGTATTGTCGAGAGTTACATTGAGGTTGGGATCGTTCTTGGCTCGCTTGCGCACATTGCAGAACAGCTGTGAGGGCAGTATAAAAAATCCCTTTTCGCGCACGAGGTCATCCTTCGCTCCGGCTGCTTCTTCATCTGAAAAATCGGCATAATCAAAATCGGCATCGCCGGCCTCACTCTGCATCCGGTTGATATAGTTGGTAATATTCTCGGAAATAAATCGATAAAACAATATGCCGAGCACATAGCTCTTGAAGTCCCAGCCGTCGACCGAATTGCGCAGGTCTTCGGCTGTGGCCCATATCGCTTTGAAAAGTTCCTGTTTCTGTTGTGAACCTGTTGCCATATTTGAACTGGAGATTATCAGTCTGATGTTACAGTCTCTGACATAACTCTTAATCGGTTAGATATTGATTTACAGTAAAAAGAACATGTTGAGAGGATTATTTGCAGCCATTTGTTCTGTTGAGAATTCAGGATCCCAATAACGCCTTAATTTCAGCATGGAGCGTATTTGCCCGGATTTCTGTGAGATTGTTGAGGAAGATGTGCCAAAATGGTTATGTATTTCGGATAATGGCAAATATGGCTCAAATGATTTGTCGAACAGGAAGTTCATTGTTGCAACAGTATATATTACTGCCGCAGCCCATATTTCCAGCCGACCGCGTTCAAAAGGATTGTTTCTCTTACGGCCCAGTTTCCGCACCATTTTCTCGCATAGCGATGCATATTCTGCATCGATCTTCTCATTGCAGAAGTTGACCACCATCTTGACAATGTTGTCTTCTCTTGATTTTATTTCGGTCTTATCCATTTTTGATGTTTTCTTATTCAATGCCAAAGTTACGAAAAAAAAAGTCTGAACCGACCTTACCTTACTATTGGAGAAATACGGTCAGTCCTCCTGTTCGTAATAATATGAATAGTCGATACCTTTCATAAAGGTGTCGCGGTCGTTTATCTTGTCAGTAAGTGCTGACCGAAGCAAATCGGTTATAGCAGTGGCGTCGGCAACGCTACGGGTCATAGCTTTGAGGTATTTACGTTTGTCGACATGGCTCCAGTCAATGCACTGTCGCAGATTTTTCTTCAACATGAGGTCGAGCCAGATGCGGGTTGCGCGACCATTGCCTTCCCTGAACGGATGGGCGACATTCATTTCAACATATTTATCAATGATATTCTCGAACGAATCTTCCGGCATACGTTCAACATCAGCTAAGGCCTGACCCAGATATTGAGCCATCGCAAACTGAAACCCCGCCTTGGCTATATTGACAGTTCTGATCTGTCCGGCGAAATCATAAAGACCTCCGAAAAGGTAAGCATGAATCTGCTGCAATCCTTTCACCGTGCCGACCTCGATACTGTCGATAAGGCTACTCTCAAACAAAGCGTATGCCTTCGACCGGCTTTTTCCGTCAATGCTCTCGTCGCTGTTGGTGAACCATTCAATGAATCTGGAAGCCTTATTGTTTGGGAAACTCTTCGCCAAAGCTATGACACCGGCATTATCAAGTACATCGGTTAGACGGCATTTCCCGTCCGGAGCAAGAAGCTTCAACTGGTTAGTGCTGCTAACCACTTCATTGCCTTCGTTACGGAGCTTGGTTTTCAGGTATTTCCAGTAATTGCGGTTCTTGGCATAATCATCCTGTGCGTTGAGCACCCCGATAATGTCAAGAACAGAGAACCACCATTTGGCTCCCGCCTCGTCCCAGACAGCCCGCACTTCGCGGTCGTCAAAGAATCGTATCGATATTTTCTGCACTTCGCCCATAGCTTAATTGTGGATTCCTAAAAATCATCGTCAATCATGTCGTAGTCGTCCTGCTCGTCATGGAAATCATCATACGATTGTGAATAACTTCCGGAGCTCCAATCATTATGGGAGCTACGATGACCGCCGCTATGATAATCACAGTCAAAGTCTCGATATTGTGGATAGGAACGATTATTGCCATTATTGTTCCGCATGAATATATCCAAATCATCAAGCTCCTCGGAATTATTGGAATCATCAATTAAATTTTCAATGATAGGTGCAATTTCATCATCCGGGGCTTTTCCCCCATCAAGATTGCCAGTAAGAGATTTGCTCTCGCTGTCAATTGAAGTTCCTAAGCTCTCTGTATGCGAGCCATGCTCACTTGTGCACTTCCTGAAAATACCAAAAAGCCAACGAAACAAGAAAAACTCGCCTATGTAATTCAATAGTTTCATGCCTAAAGATATATTATTTGTTGAAACTGTGGATTGTATTCAATCGGCTTGCCTGATATAATCGCGTTAACAGCCTCATTAATCACTTTTAGCGGAACGATAAACCATTCTTTAGGTCGGTGCCCGTCGACAGTTACCTGTAACTGGACGGGTGCAAAGAGCTTGTGGATAAGAGCCTCGAAAGTCGAAGATTTGACATTGTAAACTTTCCATGTAGCCACAATCTCGACATCGGCACAAAGATAGGTAGGCTCATTCTTGGCATTGGCGATACGGCTGTCTACAGACGTAACGGTAAAACCGATTTTATATAGGTCTTTGAGAGCTGCTATCTCAGGTCGTGGCGATTTTGAGCGGAGTACATAGATAGTGCCACTCTCAACATCCTTATCGGTGAGAGTGAAGCACTGCTCGAATTCCTCATCGGTCATATCGGAACAATCAACCACGGAATACCCAGTCACGGACATGTTCTTAGCGATAGTCTTATATTTAACGTCAGATTCGGCGCCATTCTCATATATTACTCTTGTCCGACCATCGCGATCTCCATGACGATTTACCCCTTCATCCTCAAAGGCGGCGAGATAACCTATCATTCCGTCCTCAACAAAGTAGCTGCCGACTTTTAGACGTTTGATACTGAACTTGACGAGCTTATATTTCCCTGATTTCAATCCTTGCTGAATCTCCTTGAAGCCGTTGGCGAACTTGTCGAAGTCCTCGCAAGGGCGACGTTTGCCAACATAGTCGGCTTCTTTACGCGCTTCAAGCCGCTGACGCATATATTCGGGTACGTCAAACAGACCGAGGTCTGCACCGGCTTCAATATCAGCGAGCAATGGGTCATTAAGAATAGCTTCAAGCTGTTCTTCTTCGGTCAGCTCGCGGCGATATTCGGTTTGCGGTTCTTCCACAGTCTGAACAGGCTGAGGAAGAATACCGAGGTCGTCAAACGGGCGACAACGCTCTATCTTCTTCTCGCTTTTCAGAATCCCTACCCATTTATGAAATAGAGAGGTTTCTTCGGGTGTGTCTTCAGGAAGTCTACCATTGGCTTCGTAGAAGGCAAGTATCTCCTGAAAACCAGCTATAAGGCGGTCGCTCGATGTTGCCCGCTTTCGTGGAGCAGTTACATCGGCCAAGATAGGATCATCAAGAACGGCTTCAAGAGCTTTTTTAAAGTCAAACATTCCTACTCTTTAATAAGTTACGTTTGTAATTCTTAACTACCTCAATCGCCATTGCTATTTTTCGTGCATGTGGGTCTCCATCCGTGAGCTCAGGTGAAAGTTTTCCCGGATTCTCCTTTCTCCATATAGGGAGATATTTATACATCATAAAAGTTGCTTCTTCAAGTGTCAGTTTCTCGGAGCGTTTATCCTCGATAACATATTGAATGGTGCGCAGAACTTCTGGCGTTAGCGATTTACTGACTACCTCGTATGCTCGCTGGAACGGGTTAATTTCTGCAATGAGGTTGATATCAAGGTCATTGAGATTGACAAACTTGTTTGCAATCTTGATGAATTTATTGCCGCTGTCATCAGGCCCTACAACCTGCTCGCCCTGTGTTGCAATAGTCAGGATTGTATGCTTGGCTACCGCATCTACTTCTTCCTCGTTAAGTCCGAGGTAAGTTTCACGGATAATCTTGGGGATATAAACTTCGGTAATCATTTCGGCCATACCCTCGCCGATGATTGCCTCGCGGATATTCTTGTCAGAAAGTGTGGTGGCGACGAGTGTGTCAAGGTCATTTTCAACGATAGCTTTGGTTTTGTCGTTAAGTTCGGGCATACCCTTGACCTCGATAACGTGGTCATCCTCGCCCGGCGTCTTTGGCTTTTCTGGCGTGTCTTCATCATCGACCTTGGTCTTAAAGTTCCATTTAGGAGCCATAACCTGTTCCATCAGCAATGAAGCTGATATGGCTTTCAGGAAGTCGTTGACCGCCATTGAAACATCATCTTGCGCTGCATCAGGGCAAGGAATGAGGTTGGTAAACTGCGCATGTGTCTTTCCCTCGCAGTCACGGGTACAACGTCCGATAATTTGAACTACCTCGGTCAGCGAGGCACGGATACCTATGGTGATACAATGCTCGCACCATTCCCAGTCAAAGCCCTCTTTGGCAGTGCCGAGAGCTATGAGGATGTCGAGCGAGTCACGGCTGTTCATGCGTTGTAGATATGACTGTAACGCATCGCGCTGCTCTTTACTGTCTTCTACGAGGTCGCCTACGGTGAGAATACGCCCATCGGCAGTTTTCACCTTGTAGAGATAGTTGTTATAGTCGCGGTCGACAATCTCGCCTATGAACTTGATAATCTCGGCTACCTGGTCGTGCTTATTCATAAACGCCCCGGTCTTGCTGTTAGGGTGTGGTATATGGATAAGCGTTTTCTTGTGAGTATCAAGTACATCGGGAATGGCGGTAAGATAATTGCCTTGGAAGAAGCTGTAGCCGATGCCAAGACTTTTCAGCCATTTGTAGCCGTTGAGCTGCTGATAGTAGTTATAGTTGATTGTCGGCTGAAACATTGCCTCGTCTTCGGGGCGCATAACCGGAACGGCGTCGCCACGGAAGTAGGAGCCGGTCATGGCGAGTATGTGAGCCGATGTCTCGTTCAGAAGTCGGCGAATGAGAGTGCCGAGGCGGTTGTCCTCGTCAGCCGAACCGTGGTGAAACTCGTCTATGCCGAAGAAAACATTGTCGAGTTTTCGTGCATCTATGCCATTGAGCGAGTTAAGCAGCGTGGCATGGGTGCAGACGAGTTTAGTAGCGGTGGGATGATCGAGAAATTCTCGAACAATCGACTTTTTGGAGTTTTCGCTTCCGGCATTGAGGCAAAGGTTCCAATAAGATGCCACGTTCCAATCAGCAAAAAATCCGAACTTCTTCAAGGGGGTGTCCTTGAAGCTTCGACCGATATTTTGCTGAGGAACGGCTACGATTACTTTCTTCACGCCTTGATGGGCGAGTTTATCAAGAGCCACAAACATCATGGCTCGGCTTTTGCCCGATGCCGGCGGTGCCTTGACGAGCAAGTGCTGACGATGGCGCTGGGCATAAACCATAGCCTGCATTTCACGCATACCGAGTTCATCGGTATTGCTTGATTTGCCCGTTTGGGCATATTGTACTTCGACGAGATTTGTCATATTAGTAAGTCCAGTATTCAAAAACAGTATCAATGGCGACTATGTATAACAGTAAGTCCTCAATGGTACTGTCTGTAAACAAGTCGGTTTTATCAAGGAAGAATCGCCTCAGGTGTGGCTCTGATAGACGGCAAGTCCGCTTGTTGAGCTCGCTGAGAGCGTTTAAGCCGCCATCATCGCATAAGTCTCGAAAGGTGCGTCGGCAATCTTTCTTGAATTTGTGCAGACGTTCCGGCATATAATTTGGCAGGTCGTAGACCGTTTCAAGGATTTTGTCTTTGAGCAAACCTCTGAAACGTAACGTCCAGTTAAGTTCAGAGCCGATTTGATAGCAAAGGTCTGAGACCTCGGAACGAACCTTTGCATATTCGGTCCACCAAAAATCGAGATTGTCTTTCCGGTCCACTAACGGGTCGGTAATGGCATTGAAATTATCTGCACTTCGCTTTGATGGAGCAATGTAGAAACGGTCGACCATTTCTTCATCAAAAGGACTCTCTGATACGAGAGAGTCGGCAAATTCGATAATTTTCTCGTAGTTCAATCCCATGCTGAACACGTTACCTTCGCCAGCCTCAAAATAATCGTAGAATGCCATAAGGCACCAGTCGTTAAGACTGTCCTTGCAAGGAGAATCGCAGATGTCAATTTTGCCGTCGCGATGGTAACAGAGCGATTTCGATTTAAGTTGCCCAATAGATGTAGGTTGAAAATCTTTAAGAACACGAATGATGCGTCGCAGCACTCCATTGAGCTGCTGCGCATAAAACACTGGTCTTAATTCAATTCCTGTTGGCATCACTTTGAGGCTTTAGTCATTTTTGCGTAGAGTTTGAAGAGATGTTCGAGGCGTTCTTCGTCGGAGGTGAACGGCTCGGGGCGGTAGATGCGCTCCACGGCGAGATCGAGCTGATGGTGGGCCTCGCGCAGTTCGTCGGGCATGGTTTCCGGATTATACATTTCGCCGAGAGTCATGTCGAAGTTCTCATCCCGGATATTGAGAATATTCTGCGCCAGTCGCTCCAGTTCCTCTTTCTCGGCGACGGTCAGCTTCGGGAACGGGAAGGTGTTGTAGCAAAGAGTCGCTGAATAACGGATTCGTGTTTCAAGTGAGCCGCCAACAGCTCTTACCCAAAGATTGTGCATCTTTGATGTTAGCAAAGCGAAGAGCCATTTCTCCGCATCATAGATGGCGAAAGCTGAATCTGAAATGACAATGTTCTTGTCAAGGAATCCGATTGGAATATAAAGTCTTCTTTCAGAGGATACACGGGGAACAATTACCTTACTTTTGCTCTGTTCATTTATTATGTAATGTTCGCGGAACTGATGTGGACGTACTGCCAATGATGCGCCGTCTTTACTTTCATTCAGCCTGAAATTGTAAGTTGCATCAATTCGGGCTTTGATCGCTGGAATAATTTCTGCTTCCTTTCGCAGGGCATCATCAATCCACAGGCAATATCTATGAATATCGTTCAAGAACTCCTGTGATCCCATTATGGGCTTGATGAATCTATTTGCCTCAGGATGTCTTTCAAGTAAGATTTCTTTTTCCGGCTCCGTCATTAAAAGATGTCCATTGTCGTAAGGCATACAACCAAATTCAGCCTTAGGAAGACCGCCGGGAACAGCATAAGTTTTCGCGACAATGACATTGTCTGATGCGGCTAAATAGGGGTTGATATTATCTACATAAAAAGCTTTATTATCTCGTTCATTGAATAGAACTTTCTGAGCATTTTGCTTATTTTCAACGCCTATGATTGCAACTGTAACAGCCGCATTATATTTGGCATTATTGCTCCATTTGAATGATGTCCGGGCAAAAAATATTTCAAGTTCTAAGTCAAAAATAGGCTTCCATAACATTGCTACCTGTTCGCCTTGACTGATAGAATTTGTTGTTACAAAAGCATATTTGGCCTTTGACCCTTTTATATATTTAGCTCCTTTCCAAAACCAAGATGAAATGTAATCCACTCCTTTTTTGTCCTTAACATCAGAAAGTGCGATTTGCATATCTTCCTTTTGGGAAGCGTCTTGCAGTTTACTTCCTATATAAGGAGGATTGCCCATGATGTAGACTTCTTCGTCGGGAGTATGGGGGCAGACAGTATTCCAGTCGAGGCGACAGGCATTGCCGCATATTATTTGGCCGGAGGGTTTCAAGGGCAATGTGTCTGGCTGCACTCCGAATGCGTCACGAAACTTTACGTTCATCTGATGTTCGGCGAGCCAAAGGGAGAGCGTGGCTGTATCGCAAGCATATTCGTCAAGCTCGATGCCATAGAACTGTGTCAGACTGATACCTGACATCGGCAAAATAGCTATGTTGGCTATATCGCGCATAGCCTGCCATATACGAATCTCTAATTCGCGCAGACGCTTGTAGGTGATGATAAGAAAGTTGCCGCTGCCGCAAGCAGGGTCAAAAAACTTGATGTTGGCGAGGCGCCCCAGAAGATTGCGAAGCCGCTGGGTAGCGCGGTCGGGATGTGTCCTCTTGGCAATCTTTTCTCGTGCTTCGGCTTTTGCAGCTTCAAATTCTTCTTCAAGATAGTCGAGAAACAGCGGGCAAATTACTTTCTCAATGTTAGGGACTGATGTGTAGTGCATACCCAGTCCGGCGCGTTGTTCAGGCGTTACTACAGCCTGAATCATCGAGCCGAAAATATCGGGATTAATATTCTTCCAATCGTATTCACCGCAGTTGAGTATCAATGTGCGTGCGCGTCTCGAAAGGTTGGGTATCGGATAACGCTCTTTGAAAAGACCACCATTGACGTATGGAAATACCTTGTAAAGATCCGGCAGGGTGTCGAGCACGGCTGAGTCTTTTGTCGACATCGCGAAGAAAGCACGGTCAATAAACTCGCTAAGGTCGGAGCCATCCTCTTTTGTATGATTTTTGAGAGTGTTTGTAAACAAATTGTCTTCAGGGAAAAGCCCGGTGTCCTCGGCAAAGAAACAGAAAAGCAGACGCGACATAAACACATTGAGCGCATGGACTGTCTGTGGGTCGCGTATATTGTTGTAACGGCGAATATCGTCGAATAGCTTCGCCATCAGTTCGGCAGACTTGACATCGGCCTCGGCTTCCTCGGTGAACTGAATCTTTTCGATACCGGCAAGCGGTGTGAAAAACTCAAAGTCTTTCCATAGTAGGGTGATACTGTTCTCGTACCAATCGTTAATTTTCGGGTCGTAAGCCACAACTCTGACCCCATCGCTTACCACAAAAAGACGCGGAAACCGTTTTGCAATTTTCGGTTCCTCGCACATGACATTGATTTCATCATAGAAAGCGGAAACATCCGCGTCAACGGCAATGGGCCGATAAGCAAGCACACAGCTGAGAGCCTTAACGAGAATCGTGCGCCCATCCTTGGCTAAATTACCGGCTCCCTCCTTAGTGCGACGCACCTGACCGTCGCCCCAATCAGCGAAAATCCGCAACAATTCATAGACAAACTCCCCGGCTGACGAGCCGCGTTGTCCGAGCTGTTCAAGCGCATCAGTCGCCCCGACGTGCGAGAAAGTCTTTGTTTTCTTAGCCATAGTGGTCTTAAATATTGATTTTCAAATCATCCGATTGATAGTGTTCACGAAGATAATGTTGAAGTTCGTGAACATACCTAAACCCATTTTCGGCAATAAAATCACGCATGGTTTTATTGTGGCAAAAGGTCGCTTGCGCATCCAGATAATATGTGTAATCTTTATTATGGACTGGCACTGGATCACATGACCAAACAATAGAAGCCATAATAACAGGATCATAGTAGATGTGCTTATCTTCTTGTCCGTCCATTTTTACAGCCGTAATAGTAGACAAATCAGCTTCCATAATAGGAAAGAATGAGCGTGAAAGTTTCACCGTTGAACCTTCAACCGAAACTATCTGAAAGATATTTTCAATATTGTGAAGATAGTCGGGACGAACGTTCGCCTCGTCAATAAATTTTACTATGTCTCCTTTTGCAAATTCAAAATGCATAAATGAAAAAAAGAAAAACTCCAGCGTAGCTATGCGAGGCCGACCAAAGCCCTTAAGCGACTACTTTGGAGTTCACAATGTTTTTGTTTGCAGCTTTCGCTGTTATATTGTAGTGATATTCTTGGCCATTTCGCATATTACTGCTTAATATACAAAGTTACATAGAATTTCTGAGGTGGCAATAAAATGTGCCGAGAAACATGAAAGGGACTTTTTGCGCAGAGCATTTAAGGTTGGCGCTTATCCGTTGGGAAAAACGTAAACAGAAAAGGAGTGCGGCTCGGTGTGAGCCACACTCCTTGTATTGTTGTCGTTGTGGGGAATTATTTCACTTCTCAAATCTAACCATATCTGATTACCAATATTTTAGCATTGCATTGCACAAATATGGAGATTCAAATTCTTTGCGATTAATAATATTATATGGTGCAAAGCGGCTTCGCCGATAACATAGGAATGACATCGGTTACTTTGTCGTTGTGAATCTCATCTTGTTTCTTCCCATTCCTTTTTAACTCGCTCGACTTCCGCTATCAGCTGCTGCTCTGTGGGAAGATAGAGTTGATATTTAGATGCAACAATTGTGTTGTTGTCCGAGGGAAGGGTCATCTTAACCAATGTGTCGTTTTTGGCAGTGCATAGTAATATGCCGATTGTGGGATTCTCCTCCGGTAGTTTCTCCGTACGGTCGTAGTAATTGACGTACATCTGCAATTGTCCCAGATCCTGATGAGTTACCTCGCCTGTCTTTAACTCAAAAATCACAAACCGGCGAGCAAGACGGTTATAAAAGACTAAGTCAATGAAAAACTCGTCATCTTCAAGAATGATTCGTTTTTGACGCGCTACGAAAGTGAATCCATTACCAAGTTCAAGAATAAATTCTTGTAAGTGATTGATTAATTCTGTTTCAAGATCACTCTCGTAATAATGTGCTTTCTTTTCCAAACCCAGAAATTCCAACACCATTGGATCCTTAACTATTTCCTGCGGTGCTTCGGGTGCTCTCTCTTTCCGCGCCATTGCGAGCACAGATTCTTTATCATTGCTAAGAAGCAAGCGTTCATATAGCATTGAATTAATCTGACGTTGCATTTGGCGTGCAGTCCAGCAATTATTTGCCGCTTCAAGCTCGTAATATTCGCGTTTGTCTTTGTCTGGAATTTGAATTAATGCACGATACTGAGTCCAGTTGAATTGTGAACGCAGTGCGTTCACTTTTGGGTATTCCAGGAAAAACTGCCTTGCAAAATTAAGCTGACGATAACTAAAACCACTTCCGTATTCGGGTTCTATCTCTTGGGCAAGATTCTTTATAAGACCTTTACCATACTCAGCACGCGCACTTCCGCCCTGTTCTTCTTCGACAATGCGTCGTCCTATTTGCCAATACATCTGCACACGACAAAAGTCAACTGAGCGGACAGCATTAGACCGAGAGGTTTCAATAATCGAGCGTATTTCAGATGCTAAATTCTTCATGGGTTTATGATGACAGTGTGTCAGTTACTTTGCAAACGACAAATTGATAGCCTTGGAGGTCACGGAAGTCTTGCCCGACCCATTGGGCCCTGCAATCACAATCAAAACAGGTCGATGATTACTTGCAGCCATTCTTTATTCTGTTTATGGCATCGCCCCATTTCTCTTGAGCCGCCTGCGTAGCAGTCTCAATTCCGGTAGCCACACGCTCGGCGGCACGGCGTGTGCTTTCGCGAGCATCCTCGGCAACCTCACGCATAATCTGAGCCATGCGCTCGTCGCCCGGTTCCTCCATCGACGTAAGTCGATAACTATTCATCTGCTCTTCCGACATAGTCTATAATCTTTTCTTATTCAACGCCAAAGTTACTCAAAGATTTGCCTTGACGCAAATCTTCGCGATGAATGTTTCGCAATGACAATAGAAAAGGAGTGCGGCTCGGTGTGAGCCACACTCCTTGTGCTGTTGGTGTTGTGGGGAATTATTTTACTTCCTCGAATTCGACGTCGTCGATGTGGTCGCCGCCCTGGTTGTCGTTGCCGGGTGCGCTCTGGCCTGCGCCTGCGCCGGGGTTGGCTGCCTGCTGCTGGGCGTTGAGAATATCCTGCTGGGCTGCGCCGAAGGCATTCTCGATGTCTTTGATGGCGGGCTCGATGGCTTCGACGTTCTGGTTCTTGTGGGCTTCCTTGAGTCGGCCGAGGGCTTCTTCGATGGTTGCTTTCTTGTCGGCGGGAATCTTGTCGCCAAGCTCCTGAAGCTGTTTCTCGGTCTGGAAGATTACGGCGTCGGCCTTGTTGAGGGTGTCGATGCGCTCTTTCTCCTTGGCGTCGGCGGCTGCGTTGGCTTCGGCCTCCTGCTTCATGCGCTTGATCTCTTCTTCGCTCAGGCCGCTCGAGGCTTCGATTCTGATGCTCTGTTCCTTGCCGGTGGCCTTATCTTTAGCCGACACGTTCAGAATGCCGTTGGCATCGATTTCGAAGGTGACTTCGATCTGAGGTATTCCGCGCGGAGCGGGAGCGATTCCGTCGAGATGGAATTTGCCGAGGGTCTTGTCGTCTTTTGCCATGGGGCGTTCGCCCTGAAGTACGTGGATCTCAACCGAGGGCTGGTTGTCGGCGGCTGTCGAGAAGGTCTCGCTCTTGCGCACGGGGATGGTTGTGTTGGCTTCGATGAGCTTTGTCATCACGCCGCCGAGGGTCTCGATGCCGACGCTCAGAGGAACAACGTCGAGCAGCAGTACGTCTTTGACGTCGCCCGAGAGCACGCCGCCCTGAATGGCAGCGCCGATGGCCACTACCTCGTCGGGGTTGACGCCTTTTGACGGGGCTTTGCCGAAGAATTTCTCAACGACGGCCTGAACGGCGGGGATACGGGTCGAACCGCCGACGAGGATAACTTCGTCGATGTCGGCCGGAGTCATGCCGGCGTCTTTGAGGGCCTGTTCGCAGGGCTTGATGGTTGCCTGGATGAGCTTGTCGGCGAGCTGCTCGAATTTGGCGCGTGTCAGTGTGCGCACAAGGTGCTTCGGGCCGCTGGCTGTGGCTGTGATATAGGGGAGGTTGATCTCGGTCGATGTTGTCGACGAAAGTTCGATCTTGGCTTTTTCGGCTGCCTCTTTGAGGCGCTGTTTTGCCATGGGATCCTGAAGAAGGTCGACGCCCTCTTCTTTCTTGAATTCGTCGGCGAGCCAGTCGATGATGATCTGGTCGAAGTCGTCGCCGCCGAGATGGGTGTCGCCGTTGGTCGACTTAACTTCGAAGACGCCGTCGCCGAGTTCGAGAATCGAGATATCGAATGTGCCGCCGCCGAGGTCGAACACTGCGATCTTCTGATCCTTGTTGGTCTTGTCGAGACCGTAGGCGAGGGCGGCTGCGGTAGGCTCGTTGACGATACGGCGCACTTTCAGACCGGCGATCTCGCCGGCTTCCTTGGTTGCCTGACGCTGAGAGTCGTTGAAGTAGGCAGGCACGGTGATGACAGCCTCGTCGATGGTTGTGCCGAGATAATCTTCGGCTGTCTTCTTCATCTTCTGAAGAATCATGGCCGAGATCTCCTGCGGAGTATACTCGCGACCGTCGATGTCGATGCGCGGCATTCCGTTGGCCGAGCGCACAACCTTATAAGGCACACGCTCGATCTCTTTCTTCACCTGATCGTAGGTCTCGCCCATGAAGCGTTTGATCGAATAGATTGTGCGCTTGGGATTAGTGATGGCCTGACGTTTGGCGGGATCGCCTACCTTACGTTCGCCACCGTCGACAAAAGCGACAACCGAAGGCGTAGTGTTGCGGCCTTCGCTGTTAGGGATCACAACAGGGTCGTTACCCTCAAGCACTGCGACGCAGGAATTGGTTGTTCCCAGGTCAATACCGATAATTTTTCCCATAATTCAAATGAGTTTATATGTTTATATTTCTGATTGTTTCTTTCTGTGGTGCGGTCGTGCCCGCGATGACGGGCCCGGTGGCGCACGCTATATCTTTAACAAATCTTGTGCCAAAAAAGTTGCGGCGCACATAAAATAAAGAAATGTCAGCATTTAGGCATTTCGCCGTTATGCGACAAAATGTCAGTCGGCCAAAAATCGGTAAAAAAGTCGGCGAAAATTTTGTCGGGAAAGAAAAAATGCCTACCTTTGCCGCCGAATCAGAAACTCCCGGAGAGGTGGGTGAGTGGCTGAAACCAGCAGTTTGCTAAACTGCCGTAGGAGTAATCCTACCACGAGTTCGAATCTCGTCCTCTCCGCCAAACAACCAAGTAAAATCGCTGCAAGCCAATAACTTGCGGCGATTTTTATTTTATATACATACAAAAACACATACAGTTTAATGTTTACTATACAAACGAGTTTGTCGGTTTGCAAATCATGGAATAACAATATTTTCTTTTGGAATTAACCATGATTCGTGTTTATTAATGGCTGTCTGATTTATTTTTGGTATTTGAATATGGCTTTAATGTGAGTCAAACCAGCAGTTCCTAAAATGAGCAGTGCTGCATATTGAAATGTTTTGGCAAGTCCGAAAAACACCGCCCATAATACACCTTTCGTTGTTGCCGATACGGGAAGCAATATCTGAGTAAATGAAACTATATAGCTGATTACACAGAGTGTTGCCACTACTATACCTGTACGAAACGACAGCCTGCCAAGCCATTGTTTGAATCGAATGAAAGTAGGTGGCATAACAATTAAAACATTTTTTTTACGATTATCGTTTGTCTCCTTCTATTTGTTCCATTGCCTTCATAGGACATTTTCTCACGCATTTGCCACACTCGATGCAAAGGTTGTATTCTATCACCGGAAAACCGTCGGCATCCTGTAAAATGGCACCGACCGGACACATCTTAATCAGTGGACATACATGGTTGTGTGGGCATATATTTTTATTGACCTGTATCATGATACTGTTTTTGTTTGCAAAATTAAGCATTATTCCTTGTTCTACGAAATAGATTTTTTATATCTTAGCATCGAAATTATCGAATACAAACAAAGTTATATGACACTTCAACAAATGGAATACATAGTGGCGGTTGATAAATACCGCCATTTTGCAAAGGCGGCGGAGTCGTGCGGCGTTTCGCAGTCAACCTTGTCTTCACTTGTTCAAAAACTGGAGACAGAACTTGATGTGACTATATTTGATCGCAACAGTCATCCGGTGAAGCCGACGGCTGTCGGTGAAGAAATCATCAGCCGGGTAAAGCGAGTATTGTTCAATGCCGCACAGGTCAAAGAACTGGTGGCTACAAGAAAAGGAGAGTCCGTTGGAAATATCTCGTTTGGGATTATTTCAACGGTTGCGCCATATCTCTTACCCAAGATGTTTAAATATCTGTCGGTCAACCATCCTGACATACATCTGCATGTCGAGGAAGCGAGGGTTTCTACCCTCGGCTCAAAACTGGAGCGAGGGGAGATTGATATCGCGCTTATGGCGACACCTGTCAACAACAGCGAATTGCTGGAAATCCCGATTTTTCAGGAACGGCTCATGGCTTATGTCTCCCCTGAATCGTCTATCCACAATGACACTGTTTTGCAGGCAGACCTCCTTCCTATAGATAGCGTCTGGGTGCTACGTGAAGGTTATTGTCCCAATCGCGGTGTTTTCCCTTTCTGTAACAATATCACCGGCAAGCATGCCATATATGAAGCTGGAAACGTAGAGACTCTCATCAAAATCGTGGATGAGAACGGTGGGTATGCAATCATTCCTGAACTGCATGTGCCACTTCTCAGAAAATGCCAACAAGCAAATGTCCGCATATTCGCAAACCCCGAACCGAGTCGTGAGATAGCCTTTGTGGTTCACCGCAATTTCGTGCGTGAACGATTGCTCAACATCCTTGCCGATGCAATAAAGGCCATCATCCCCGCAACCATGCTCTACCAACGGATTAAAAAGTTCCCGATAGCCCTGTAATCGAGATTATCAATATCATTATCTATTTTATCGTTTGTGTCAATAAAGTAAACTGTGTAACTTTGCAGTCGTAAAATGATGTAAACAAGCAAGAACCCCATGGCTCATAAACAATTTTTCCGTTCACTGCCCCGAAAGGGCTTCCCGTTATACTGGATTCTGTTGGTATATCTTGTCGTTGGCTATTTCTGGCCGGTTATCGGTTTCCTTGCCATAATCTGCATGATAGCACCTGTCGCATTTGCCGTGCGCAAAGGACGGTGGTGGTGCGGCAATGCCTGCCCACGTGGTAACTTCTATGACCGTGTACTGACGAAATACTCACCGCACAAACCTATTCCGGCGTTTGTACGCACAAAAGGATTCCGTATCTTCATGGTGATGTTCATCTTCACCATGTTCGGCATACAGATGTCCCGAGCCTGGGGAGACTGGAACGACATGGGACGTGTATTCTGGACAATCATACTGATTACCACTATTGTAGGCGTGACTCTTTCTTTTATTTACGCTCCGCGCACATGGTGCTCGTTTTGCCCTATGGGAACGCTATCTGCATGGGTGACTCCTCGCAGCGGCAGACTTCCCAACAACTACCGTCGCATTCTGGTAGGAGAAAAATGTACTACCAGATGTAAGCTGTGCTCTGCAGTGTGCCCCATGCAACTGAAGCCTTATGAGAGCCGGAATGACGAAGAGGGTTTCCTCCATCCCGATTGTATCAAGTGCGGCAATTGCGTAAAAGGATGTCCTCTTAAAGTCCCAGAGATGAAGCCTTGACTGACATAAATCTAATGAGCGCAACGATAGATTACATTAACAAAAAAATAGATTATGATGAAAATTGCAATTCCTCTTTGGTAAGCTCGAACATGAAGTCTTCAGGGAATCTGCTTATATTGCGCCTGACCTGTTCTTTCAGTCGTTTAGTTTCCACGCCATATAATCGGGCCAAGTCACTGTCAATCATAACTTGTTGGCCACGAATTACATGAATTAGGCTTTCAATCGGCAACAACGAAGTGTTATTGCGATTGTCAAATGGTTCCAATTTATTACCTGATTCTTCCATGGGGGGATGCCTTAGTAAATGCAAAGTTACAAAAAATATAGACAGATCAGCAGTCTAATTAATATTTTCAACATTTGTTGAAAATCAGGTAGATTTTTCTGCGTAATTTTGCATATCTCATATCATATTGATTTATGGAAGCAATAACGGCCAATCATACAAAGCGGAAGCCCCGGCAGTGATGTCGGGGCTTCTATAGGATGAGCAGGAGTATTCGCGTCAATGGACGCAGCATACTTCCTGAGCCTTTATCATATATGCGATCAGAGAATCGTTGGAGCAGATTATCTCATGGAGCCTATCCTGATAGAGGGCCATGTCCTCGATTTTTTTGCGGGCAACTCCCGATTCTTCTGCGGCGCTGATCACTGCCGGCGCTACAACCGTCAGCAACCGGCGGTCGAACGGTTTCGGCAGAATATAGTCTTTGCCGAACGTCAGTCCGTCAACACCGTAAGCCTTGATGATATCTTCGGGCACAGGCTCCTGCGCGAGTGCGGCGATGGCTCTGGCGGCGGCGACTTTCATAGGCTCGTTGATTTCCGTGGCCCGACAGTCCAGTGCGCCACGGAAAATATATGGGAAGCCGAGCACATTGTTTATCTGGTTGGGATAGTCACTGCGACCTGTGGCAAAGATAAGATCGGGACGCGCCTTGACTGCTGATTCATAGGCAATCTCGGGTTCGGGATTGGCCAGAGCGAACACAATGGGGCGGTCGGCCATCGACCTGACCATCTCAGGCGTGACAACGTCGGCCACCGACAGCCCGAGGAATACGTCGGCCCCTTTCATGGCGTCGGCCAGAGTGTGGAGGTCGCGCGTGGTGGCGAACTCGGCTTTTATCGGAGTCAGGGAGCCGCGGTCTTTTCTTATCACGCCGTGGCTGTCACACATGACGATATTCTCATGCTTCAGCCCCAATTCGCAGAACAGGCGCGTGCAGGCTATGGCTGCCGCTCCGGCTCCGTTGACAACCAGACGCACATTACCTATACTCTTCTCCTGAAGCTTGAGGGCATTGATGAGAGCCGCCGACGAAATTATGGCGGTGCCGTGCTGGTCGTCGTGCATGACTGGAATGTCGAGCCGGCTGCGCAGCTCCTTCTCGATCTCGAAACATTCCGGCGCCTTGATGTCCTCGAGATTTATGCCGCCGAAAGTCGGAGCCAGCCGGGCAACCGTTTTGATGAACTCCTGCGGATTCTTCTCGTCGATTTCGAGATCGAAAGCGTCGAGACCTGCAAAAATCTTGAACAGCAAAGCTTTCCCTTCCATTACAGGTTTTCCGGCCTTCGCGCCGATGTCGCCGAGTCCGAGCACAGCAGTGCCGTTCGATATCACGGCCACGAGGTTGCCGCGGTTCGTATAGTCGAAAACTCTGTCGGCATCATCCTTGATTGCCAGGCAGGGATACGCCACTCCCGGCGAATAGGCCAGCGAGAGGTCGTCGGGAGTGTCGTAGGGTTTGGTCGGGATCACCTCGGTCTTTCCGGGGCGCGGATAGCGGTGATAGTCGAGAGCGCGTTGTTCGTCTGATTTCGTCATATCTTAAAAAACTGTTTCGTTCGTCGTACAAAGTTACTACAAAA
>ENA-UOJJ01000244-UOJJ01000244.1-human-gut-metagenome-genome-assembly--contig:-CS66-NODE-244-length-98762-cov-96.865845_pt1 | contig 98762 bp, 88 predicted proteins | sample MGYA00242343_ERZ723890 | MGnify/ENA metagenome assembly ERZ723890
GTTTCATTCGCGTTAGCCAGAGTGAAAAATTCGCGGCGCATCTTGGCGCATTTTCGTCCGGAAATAGTATAAAAGAGGAATTATGCAAAACGACGAAGTTTGGATGCGCCTTGCGCTCCAAGAAGCCCGCCTTGCCGCGGCAGAGGGCGAAATCCCCGTTGGGGCGGTGCTTGTCCGCGACGGACAGGAAGTCTGCCGCGCCCATAACCTGCGCGAAAATCAGCATGACCCGACTGCGCACGCTGAAATCCTCTGTATGCGCAGGGGCGCGGAGAAACTCGGCACATGGCGGCTGCGCGGCTGCACGCTCTACGTCACCCTTGAACCCTGCCCGATGTGCGCGGGCGCAATGGTGATGAGCCAGCTCAGCGCCTGCGTCTACGGGGCGGCGGACGCCCGGCAGGGGTGCTGCGGCAGCGTGTACGATTTGCCGGGGGATGCGGCGCTATCCGGCGTTACCGCTTGGCGCGCGGGCGTGCTGGCGGATGAATGCGCTGAAGTCATGCGCGGTTTCTTCGCGAAAAAGCGTATAAATCCATAACATTCAGTCGAAAGCGGAATACAGTTTCGCCCCGGACTTCCCCCCGATGCGGGAGAGGTTCGGGGCGAATATTGTCGCTTATACTATTTCCAGATAAGAATGCGCCGAGATGCGCCGCGAATTTTTCATTCTGGCTAACGTGAATGAAACGCAGCGTAGCAGCGCTACGCTAAGTGGAATGAGCGGACGCCAGAAGGGAAAAGGCGCAAGCAGATGGCGCAGGTGAATCTGGAAATAGTATTAGTTCGCCTTCACTTCGCTGGTAATCTTGCTGGTCGCGCTGCCGGTGGTGTTGCCCGTGCCTTCCGCCCAGACGTATATCGAGTACCCAATGTCGTCCGCCTGCACGGTGTAGGTGGCGCCGTAGGACAGAATCTTGCTATCATCGCGATACCAAGTGATGGTCGCGGTCGCGCCATAGGGGGCGACACTTGCCACAAGCGTCTGCCCGACGATGGGATTCAGGTTGTTCAGCGTCACGCTGTCGATGCGGTAACTCGTGCCCGCCGTCACCTGCTGCGTGTAGGGGCTGGTGACGTTGCCGCTCGTGCTGCCCGTGCCCTGTGCCCAAGCGTAGATGCGATGCCCCACGTCCGTCGCGGTGACGGTGTAGGTCATGCCCGTGCCGAGGTAGACGTTGTCGTCACGGTACCAGAGGATGGTGGCGGTTGCGTTCGCGGGGGCAATGGTCGCCGTCAGCACCGTGCCGACGGTCGGGGAGTAGTTGTAGAGGGTTACGCTGCTCAGCACGATGGACGGGGTCGCGCCGGCGGTCACGGTGTCCGTGTAGGCGCTGGTCGCCGTGCCGGTGGTGCTGTTGGTGCCCTCGGCGTAGGCGAAGATGCGGCGGCCGAGCGCGTTGGGCTGCACGGTGTAGCTGCTGCCGTAGCCAAGATAAGTGCCATTGTCGAGATACCAGTAGATGTTCGCGGTCGCGCCGGACGGAGCAATCGTCGCGGTCAGGGTCGTGCCGACGACGGCATTGGTGGTGTTCAGGGTGAGGGCCTTGAGCTGATAGACGGTGCTGACCGTGCCGTTGCCCTGCACAGCCGCCCAGCCGCTGACGACAGAGCCGGTTGTGCCGTTCTTGCCGGTCACGCGCACGCGGATGCGGCGGCCTGTGTCGCTGGTCTTGACGGTGTAGGTGCTGCCCGTGCCAAGGCGCGCGCCCACGTCGTTCAGCCATTCATAGGAGACGCTAATGTTTGCCGGATTCGTGGTCACGGTCAGGGTTTCGCCGGGCCAGACCGTGTTCTTGTTCAGCGCTGCACTGCTGATGATCGTCGGCTGGGTGGTCGTCAGGAACTTGGTCATCATATAGCCGGTGTAGCCGTTGACGCGGATTCTGCACCACGTCTTGCCGTACTCCAGCACCGTCACCTGCGTGCCGACGCTGTAGGTGCTGATGACGTTGTAATTCGTGCCCGCGCCAGAGCGCATCCGAACCGGCTTGCCGTTGCTGGCGGTCACATACGCGGTGTACGAGCTGGACGGCGTGGACGGGGTGATGTTCGTCACCGACAGGAACTTCGACATCATATAGCCCGTGCGCGTGCCAACGCGAATCTTGCTCCAGTCCGCGCCGCTGATGAGCACCTTTACCTGCGTGCCCACGCTGTAGGATGCGACGACGCCGTAGTCGGTGGACGGGCCGGAGCGCATCCGGACGGGCTTGCCGTTCGCCGCGTAGATATACGCCGTACTTTCGGTGGTGGTCGAGCCGCTGCTGCTGCCCGTCACGGTCAGGTAGTTGCTGTTCATAAAGCCGTAATGTCCATCCGGCGTGAGGACATAGTACCATTCGCCGGATGTGCCGATGATGGTCACCTGCGTGCCGGTGAAGTAGGCGGAAATCGTTTCGGAGGACGCGGAAGCCTCCGCGCGCAGCCGCAGCCATCCGCCCTTAACGACTGCCGTCGCGTAATTCTCCGCACTCGCGGGGATAATCAGCATCGTGATGGCAATCAGCATTGCCAGAACCAATGATAAGAAGCGTTTCATAATGAAATCCCTCCATTCGGGCGGTCGGCTGAGCCTTCCGCTCCCTCCGTTTTCCTTTACACCCATAGAACGGCTGAAGGATGGATTTTGTTCCCGGTGGAGAAAAAATATTTCGGGGGAAAATGTGCACGCGCGGCGACAGATTGCGCAGATTCTTGACTTCTCCCCCATAAATGCGCTATAATGGGTGGGAATGCGTCAAGAAAGGAAGACCATGATGATTCGCCTGAACAACGATTACTCCGAGGGCTGCCACCCTTCGATTCTCCTGCGCCTGAATGAAATGAACCTCGAACAGAACCCCGGCTACGGCACGGACACCCACTGCGCCGAAGCCGCTGACGCCGTGCGCAAGGCGTTTGCCTGCCCGGATGCGGACGTGCATTTCCTCGTCGGCGGCACGCAGGCAAACATGACCGTGATTGCCGCGGCGCTTCGCCCGTATGAAGCTGTCCTCTGCGCTGACACGGGGCATATCAACGTCCACGAAACGGGCGCGGTGGAAGGCACGGGGCATAAGTGCATTGCGCTCCAAAGCCGCGACGGGCGCATCAGCGCGAGCCAAATCAGCGTGGCGGCGGCAATGCTGGATGACAATGAGCATGTCGCGAAGCCTGCAATGGTCTACATCTCCATGTCCACCGAGCTGGGCACGGTCTACAACCGCGCGCAGCTGCGTGATATTTACCTGACCTGCCAGAAACTGGGGCTGTACCTCTTCATCGACGGCGCGCGGCTGGGCTATGCGCTTGCTGCCCCGACCGGTGACCTGACCGCGGCGGATATCGCCGAGATGTGCGACGTGTTCACCGTCGGCGGCACGAAGATGGGCGCGCTCTTTGGCGAAGCGATTGTCATCAACCATCCGGCGCTGAAGAAGCATTTCCGCCACATGATGAAGCATCAGGGCGGCCTGCTGGCAAAGGGCTGGCTGCTGGGCGTACAGTTCAGCGCGCTGATGGCGGACGGCCTGTACTTCCAGCTGGGGCAGAAGGCGGTCAAGCAGGCGATGCGCATTCGCACCGCGCTGCTGGAGAAGGGGATTCCGCTGCATGTCGATTCCCCGACGAACCAGCTCTTCCCGATTTTCTCCGATGAGCAGGTGGAGGCGCTGGAGGAGGATTTCGCGCTGGAATTTCAGGAGCGTGTGGACGAGAGCCATGTCGCGCTGCGTGTGTGCACCTCGTGGGCGACGCCGGAGCGGAATGTGACGGCGTTTATCGAGAAAATCAACAAGCTGTAAGCATTACGTTTCTGCCGGAGCATTTGCAGTAAGGAAAGTGCGCCCAAGCCGGGCTGCCAAAAAGGGTCAAGGAGGGACTTCGTCCCTTTTCGTTTGCCCCTTGCAGGGTGCAGGGACAGCGTCCCTGCTGGGGTTTGTGGCAACGCCCCAACTGTTTTTCGGGCGCTCAACTCAAAGGAAGAAGGCAACAAAAGGCGCAGGCAGCGAAGCGTCCCTGCCAGTAACTTTGCGCTCCCGCAGGAGCGCCCCCAAGCTGCTCTTCCCCAAGATTCCGTAAAGAAAAAAAGGTCGTTCCCACCATGAGGAGCGACCTTTTGCTTTACTTTTTACTTTTTCCGCTTTTTCTGCTTGCTGCCCTTGCTCTCCATCCGCTGCTCCACCTTCGACTTCTCCGGGAAGTTCGCCGTCACCCATGCCTGCACCTTCTCCATCTCCGGGACGCCGCGGAAGTAGTACGCCGTGCCCTTGACGCGAATGTGGCAGACGCGCAGCCGCTTTTCAATGAACGTCTGCTTGACCAGAATGTCCTGCGCGGATACGCCGCTGACCTCGTAGGTGTTCGCGCGGCCGAGATTCGCTACAATCCGCGCGCCGTGCAGGTTCGTCGCGGGCTGGAAGGCATAGCTGCCCAGATAGCTGGGAATGTAGAACGCCATTGTCAGGCTGCACGCCGCAATCATCAGCCCCAGAATCATCAGGGTGAAGGAGGGCGGCAGGAGCAGCAGGCTGATTGCAAGCACGGGCAGCACGGACAGCGCAACCGGGGCGCACGCGGTCAAAATCACGGCGGATTTTTTCGTCCGCAGCTCCAGTTTCTCACGCATCAGGCGTTTTTCTCCCCATCATTTCGTTCGTCCGACGAATCAGGATGTCGGCGATTTTCCGCGCACAGTCGGGGTCAATCTTCTCGTGCTGCTTGGCAATCATTTCGGCGCGCTTTTCCGGGTGACGCAGCAAATCTGCCACTTTCGCGGTCAGTTCGTCGTCCGTGTGCGCCCAGAGCGCCAGTTCGTTGTCCTCCATGAAGCGGGCGTTTTCCGTTTCGCACCCCGCAATCGGGTGCGCGACGACAATCGCCGTGCCGATGGTCATTGCCTCGGTGGAGGTCAGCCCACCGGATTTCGTGACCAGCACATCCGCGGCGGCAATCAGGGGCGTCAGCGGCGTCACCTGCGCGCGCAGGGACACGCGCGGGTCGCTGCCGTAGGCTTCGGTCGCCCGACGCAGCGCATCCATGTTCGAGCCGCAGACGACGGTCAGATGGCCGTTTTCGCCCAACACGGGCAGAATCCGCGCAATCATTTCCGGCAGATTGCCCGCGCCCATGCTGCCGCCGACAAGGACGACTTCGGGGCGCTCCGGGTCAAGCCCGACGGCTTCCTTCGCGGCGCGCTTGTCCGTGCAGGGGCGGCAGGAGAGGGACACCGGAATGCCTGTGAATTCATAAGCACTTTTGGGCAGCGCCAGCCGCCTGGCGGAGGGCATCGCCGCCTTGCAGGTGAACATCACGTCGCACTCGATGTCCTCAATGAAGGGATGAATCGTGTAGTCGGTCATGACCATGGCGAACAAGCCGTTCCACAGGTCGTGGCGGCGGAGGTAGGTGACGCTCTGCCCACCGAACATGTGGGTGCAGACAATCAAATCCGGCGCATAATCGGTCAGCAGCTGCTCCATCTTGCGCGCGTAGGCGGCGTTGAAGAGGTAGACGGGGGACTTGATGCGCGGCGTGCTGATGGCCTTGGCGAAGCGGTACAGCCGCCCGAAGGCATCCGGCGCCGCCTGCACAAATTTGACGTAGACGTTCGACACGGCTGCGGACAGCTTCTGCCCGCCGAATGCCACGCAATCCTCAAATCGGCATTCCACGCCGCGCTCCGTCAACGCTTCCATCACCGCGTGCGCCGCCGTGTTGTGTCCGCCGCCCGTGGCTGTGGAGAGTATGAGTGCCTTCAATTAGTCCTCCTGCCCGGCGGCATTTTCCGCCAGCATTTCATCAATGATTTTGCAGGTCATGCGGATGATTTTCGCGCAGGGGCGGCTGCTGTAATACGCGTTTGTCCGCGCATCCGGGGTGGGGGATTCCGGCTTCTTCTCGCGCCCTAACAGCTCCGCGCAGCAGATGCTGCCGTTTCGGGCGATGAACGCCCGGTAGACGTGCTGCACCCGCGCGTACGTCTGCGGGCGGTGTTCCGGCTTCGCGCCGTCTGCTCCTTCCAGCGCGGCGCAGAGCATTACCGCCGAGGAAAACGCGCCGCAGTTGTCGCGCAGCCGCCCGATGCCGCCGCCCAGCCCGCAGGCGACCCGCGCCGCCTGCTCCTGCGTCAGCCCCGCAATGTCCGCATAGGTCATCAGCACCGCCTGAGCGCAGTTCACCCCGGATGCAAACAGGCGAACCGCCGTCTTTTCTCGTTCTGAAATCGCCATTTTATTGTGCCGTGATGATTTTCAGCGTGTCGCGCAGTTTGTCGTAGACGTTTGTCTTGTAGGTGTCGGTGTACCCCGCCGGGTAGGTGATGTGGACGGTGTAGAGCACGTTATTCTTGTAAACCGCCGCAATGCGCCCCGCAATTTGCAGATTGCCATCCAGCGTGGCGGTGTAATTGGCGTACACGCCCGTTGCGCCGAGGAACAGCCCCTTGCGCGTCGCCGTGTTTGACGGGCTGAACTTGGGGTAATTCGCGTTGCGGAGGTTCGTCAGCATGGACTTGACTTCCGTCGTCAGCGAATCGGTGGTGTACTCAATGCTCGTGCTGTTTGCGCGGATGACGAGGGTCGCCGCGTAGCCCGTCGCCCAGTCGGGACTCTGGAGTTTGTAGCTGTTCGCCTCGGACGTATCCACCACCCAGCCAGCCGGGCCTTCAAACGTCAGATTCAGGTTCGACGCGGTGTAGGTCTGGTAGGTGAAGGACAGCGCCGGCAGGGGCGTGGGGGTCGGTTTGTCGATGGGGTCAATCACGACGGGCGTCGCGCCGGAATACTGCCCGGAAATGACCGGAATGGGCGTATTCGTGGGGGGAGGCGTGACGAGCGTCGGCAGATGAATTTCCTCCGGCGTGCTGGCAGCGTCGCCCGTGTAGTCGTCCTCCTCGGACGCGGGGTCGTAATCCGCCGGAAGGCTGCTGCCGGCGGTATTCGTGCTGGACGTGTTTGCCGCCCCCTGCGTGTTTGCCGCCCCCTGCGTATTGACGTTATACTGCGTCTTCGGTTCAGATGCGCAGCCCGCCAGCAGAACGAGGCACGCGCTCAGCAGAAGCACTGTCCGAAAGCCCTTTTTCATCGTGATTCCCTCCTTATGGTTGTTATCCTAAGGTAACACCGTACAAATGAGGTGTTGCCTTAATTCAAAAACGATTGAAAAACCCGTTTTCGTGCAAAAGAATGCGGATGACGTCATTCCGCCCCATCAATCTCCTGATACTTCGGGTGATAGATCCGCCGGTCAAGGCTCCAGACCTTCTCCGAGAACGCACCCTCCGGTACGCGCGCGAGAATCCCCTGCATTTCGTTCATCTTCGCGTCCAAATCGTCGATGCGCGCCAGCACCTCCGCTTCGGGGAACATCGGCGCCTTCGGGCTGCCGTATTCCGGGATGCTGTGATGCGAAAGCACCATGTGCTCCAGCAGCAGCACAATTTCCCCGGATACGCCCACGTTCTTCGCCGCTTCCTCAATCCGCGCCACGCCGCGCACCAAATGCCCAATCAGCAGCCCGTCCGCGGAATAATCGCTCACGCTGCCCGTTTCGTCGCTGATCATTTCCGTCGTCTTGCACAGGTCGTGCAGGATAACGCCCGCGTAGAGCAGCTCCGCGTTCAGGAACGGATACGCCGCCACGACGTGCCGCGCTAAATTCAGCATACTCGTCGTGTGGTGGAGCAGACCGGAGCGTTCCGCGTGGTGCAGCCGCTGTGCCGCCGGGAACCATTCCAGCTTGTCGCCCGTCAGCCGAAGCATCTCGCGCACGATTTTCTTCAGTCCCTCGGACTGGAAGGCATCAATCGTGTCCTCGATGTCCTTGCGCATCACTTCGGGCTTTTCGGGCGCGCACGCGACCAGCTGCGCCATGTCCACCTCGTCCTGCGGCAAGGCGGCGCGCATCCGCTCAATGCGGAGCTGCTTGCGGCTGTTGTACTCCTGCACCAGCCCCTGCACTTTGATGACCGAGCCTTGCTTGGGCACGTCCATCAGCTGATTCCAGTCCCAGTATTTGCAGTTGATGTCGCCCGTTTTATCCGCGAGGGTGAGGTCGAGGTACGAGCCGCCCTTCTTATCCGTCCGCGCATCCGCAGAGCGAACGAGCAGAAACCCGACGAAGCGGGCGTTGGTTTCCAGCTGATTGACTGTCATGGGTGATTTTCCTCCGATGGATGAAAATGTTGAGGATTTTGGAATCCTCGGAATCGTTAGTAGTCGGATTTTCAGGTTCACAAACTAAATAACTTGCGATAAAAAACAAGTATGCAGAAGTGGACTGCCGAAGGAGTCCAGAGGGCGATCGGAAAGCCCTCTGGTACTATGCCAAAGCACTGTTTGGAAAGAGAAAACAGCTTGGCATAGCAAGATGCAGCAAGTCAGAAAGGCGCATCCCCGCCGTTCTCTCCCCCCATCGCCGAGGGCGGCAAATCCGTGTACGTCGTGTATTCGCTCAGCCACGCGACCTTCACCGTGCCCAACGGGCCGTTTCTCTGCTTCGCAATGATGATTTCACCCACGTTCTTGTCCGCCGTTTCGGGGTCGTAGTAGCCCTCGCGGTGGATGAACATGACGACGTCCGCGTCCTGCTCGATGGAGCCGGAGTCGCGCAGGTCGGACAGCGCGGGACGCTTGTTGTCGCGCGTCGTCGATGCACGGGAGAGCTGCGCGCAGGCAATCAGCGGCACTTTCAGCTCCAGCGCAATCGCCTTCAGCTGGCGGCTGATTTCGCTCACCTCCAGCTGGCGGTTCTCGGTCTTGCCGTCGGCGTGCATAAGACCCAGATAGTCTACGATGATGAGGTCAAGCCCCTTGTCCATCATCAGGCGGCGGCAGCGCGAACGGAGCTGCGTCGGCGTGATGCCCGCCGTATCGTCAATGTAAACAGGGGAGTTCGACATGGGGCCGATGGATTTCGCCAGCTTTATCCAGTCCTCTTCACGCAGGGTGCCTTGGCGGACGCTCTGCATGTTGACGCGCGCATCGGAGCAGAGCATACGCAGGGCAATCTGCTCGCGCGGCATTTCCAGCGAGAACACGGCGACGCTTTTGTTCGCATAGAGCGCGGCGTGGGTGGCGATGTTCATCGCGAAGGACGTTTTGCCCATGGACGGGCGCGCGCCGATGATGATGAGTTCGCCGCCGTGCAGACCGGTGAGCATGTTGTCCAGCAGGGTGAAGCCGGTCGGCACGCCGGAGACGCGCCCCTTGAGCTTCGCCAGCTCCTCGATGTTGGCGTAGGTGTTGTACAGCACGTCGCGGACGTGGACGAGGCTCTCGCCGGATGCGCGGTTCATCACGATGTCGAAAATCGCCTTTTCCGCGTGTCCGAGCGTCTCCTGCAGGGGATTCTGCTGGCTGTAACACTCCTGCGAAATCTCCTGCGACGCCTTGATGAGCTTGCGCAAGGTGGACTTTTCGGACACCAAGGTGATGTACGCCTTGACGTTCGCGGTCGTCGGCACGAAGCTCATCAGCCGCATGAGGTACTCCGTGCCGCCGATGCCTTCCAGCGTCCCACGGCGGGTCAGCTCCGCATCGACGGTCACGAGGTCAATCGGGCGCTGCTGATGGTGCAGGGCAATCATCGCCTCGAAGATTTCGCGGTGCGCCGGCTGATAGAAATCGTCGGTGGACAAGGCTTCCGCCGCCTGCAGCACCGCGTTTTCATCCTGCATCATCGCGCCCAGCACGGACTGCTCCGCTTCGACGCTATTGGGCGGCGTCACGCCACGAAATTCTGACATAAACCTCTCCCAAGGGGAGTTTTATGGATTCCCCTTGAATTTTTTGCGTTATGGAGTTGGTGACTTCTCCCCAATTGGTCTTGTTTGCAGTAACCAGAGGGCTTTGCGGTCGCCCTCTGGACTCCTTCGCGTGCACTCCCATGTTTGTTGAGCTGTATTGAAACTGATTTAGTTTGTGTACTGTTCGTACCTTCCAAGCAACAATACAGCACTGTAACATGGGAGGGCACGCGCTGAAGGAGTGGAGGGGGCGATCGGAAAGCCCCCTCCTCGCCTCCGCAGAGGCGAACCCCCTGCTGCAAACAAAATCCATTATAATAGGAAGAAAACCTTCCGGCAGACCGGGAGGACAGCCCCCCGGCGGTGACGGCCTTACTTCACCGCCGCCGCTTCCACATGCACAACCATCTTCGCGGAGATGTCCTTGTACAGGCGAACCTCAATCTCCACATCGCCGACGGCGCGGATGTTCTCGCACTTGATGTCGCGCTTGTCCACCGCAACGCCGTGCTGCGCCTTCAGCTGCTCGGCAACTTCCGCGCTCGTAATCGAGCCGTACAGCCGCCCCTGTGCGCCGCACTTCACCGACATGCTGATGACCTTGCCGCGCAGGGCGTCCGCCTGTGCCGTCGCGTCGGCACGGCGCTGGGCTTCGCGTTCGGCTTCCGCCTTGCGCATCTTCTCAACGCCCTTCATCGCGCCGGGGGTCGCTTCCACCGCCAGCTTCTTGGGGAACAGGAAGTTGCGCGCGTAGCCGTCCGCCGCATTCACAATCTGATCCTTCTTGCCAACACCCTTCACATCTTCCAGCAAAATAACCTTCATAATCTGTATCCTCCTTAAATCTTAAAAATCAGAAAAATCATCGTCTTTTCGATGGCGGTCGTCGCGCAGTCCGCGCGGGTCGCGGATTTGGTCGACGCAGCCCGCGAACATCGGCAGAATCGGCACGAACAGCACCATCAGGATGGTTAGGAACCAGCGGCGGCCGCGCGTTGCACCCGCGCGTATCATGGCGAAATTCTGCGCCGAAACGCCCTGCACCGCGAAGCTCCAGAACGCCACACTGCCCAGCAGCGAAGCCGCCAGCGCAACTGTCGCGTTCGTTGTAAACAGCTGCGCCGCACTCAGAAGCAGCAGCACCGCCATGCTGATGCCCAGCGGGGTGGGCATGAACCAGCGGTCGGCGGACGGCGTGTCCTCCGCGTCGGGGAATTTGCGCCAGCACAACAGCATCCCCAGCGAGAACGCCATGATTCCTTTGACCAGCAGATCAGGCATGATGGATGGCAGCGTTCTCTCAATCGTTGCGCGCAGACTCCATTCCAGCTGCTGCAGTACATCCTCGGAAAGCCACGGCAGCACGTTTCCGCCCGTCAGCGCCGCGAGACTTTCCAGCGCCGCCGTGCGTTTTGCATCCAGCGCCGCCAGCCCGGACACATACGCGGAATACAGCACCTGCGGGCGCGTCCGCGCGTTCATCATGACACGCAGGATGTCATAGGACAAGCCCTCATACAGGTCGCCGTACGCCTGATAGCGCTGAAGGAGCATTATCAGCAGCGCGACGACGGCGGCGAAGCAAATCACCGCCCAATACATCGCCATGCGCGATTTGCGGAAGGCGCCGGGCGGCAGGAACAGCATCAGCGCGCCGCCGAAGAGCCAGACGCAGGCGGACGGAATGAGCAGCTTCGGCAGGAGGAGCAGCAGAGAGGAAAATGCGCCGATGACGAGCAGCGGGATGCTGATGCAGAGCAATGTCTGGCAGATTGGCGCGTTGCGGGTCGGCAGGGGCAGCTCCCCCGTGAGGGAGAGCTGCGAAAAAGGCATGAACAGCAGCAGAAGCACCGCCAGCGGCACGCTGCGCAGGCTAAATGTCAAAGCGAATACGATACAAGCGCCCATCATGTACCAATCGGGCCTGCCGACTTTGGCTTTGCCGTACATGCTGTCCTCACCTCCTTGTGTAGGCTCATCCATCTTCCTATTGTACAGCACAATCGCCAAAAAAGCAAGCCGGGGAGGCGCGGATGCACGAAAAAAGGAAGCGCCCGTCGCAGTCGCTTCCTTTATATATGCTGATTTTTTATTTGCCGCGCACAAGCGACTCGCGCTTTGCCAGCTCAGCCACCAGCGCTGCCGGCAGCAAATCCCGATGCGGCTCTTCCTGCGGTACAGCCCCGCGATAGACCGCCAGCGTCCGCTGCGTCACCGTGTCCCAGTTGTGCAAATGGCAGATGTAATCCGGCGCTTCCGCCTTGTACTTTGCCACCTTCGCCGGATTCGCCAGCAAATCCGCCAGCTTTGCGCGCAAATCGTCGATATTGCCGCGGCGGAAGGTCACGCCGTGCTCCTGAACGACGGAGGCGCACTCGTCGATGTCGCTTGTCAGCACGCAGCAGCCGTAGCTCATCGCCTCCATCAGCGAAAGGGGCATCCCCTCGACGTCGCTGGGCAGGACGTAGGTGTAAGCGTTGCTGTACAATTCCGCCAGCAGCTGCCCCTGCACAAAGCCGGGGAATATTACGCGGTCGTCGTCCTTTGCCATTTCGCGCAGCTCGTCGAAATATTCCTGCGAGTCGGACGCGCCGCCCGCAATGACCAGCTTCTTGTCCGTCGGCAGATGCTTGTACGCCTCAATCAGGTAATGCTCGCCCTTTTCCGGCACGATGCGTCCCAGATAGAGGATGTAGTTGTCCTTTTCCAGCCCGTACTGGCGAATCAGCTCCGGCGCGCACGGCTGGTAGCTCGGCACGCCGTTGGGAATCAACAGCGTCTCGCGCCCATAGGTGTCCGCAAAATACTGCTGCATGCCGTGGCTCAGCACAATCAGCTCATCCGCGTGGCGCACCGCCATCTTTTCGCCCAACCTGATGCACTTGGACGCAATGCCGTTTTGCCATTTCGCGCGCGTCCAGTCCAGCCCGTGTACCGTCACGATGACGCGCTTGCCCATCAGCTTCGGCAGCCAGCAGAACAGCGCCGGGCCTTCCGCGTGCACATGCACCACGTCATAATTGCCCACCGCCGCGCAAAGGCAGCCGAAGAAACTTGCGGAAACCGCCGCCAGCCCCTTCTTCTGGATGGTCGGTACATACTTCAGGCTGATGCCGTTGAAATTTTCGGGCTGCGGCTGCTGCTTGTCGGTTCGGTTATAGCACGTCACGGAATGCCCCTGCGCCACCATGCGCTTGGCCAGTTCGCCCACCACAACCTCGATGCCGCCATCATGGGACGGTACGCGCTTCTGTCCGACCATGGCAATTTTCATGTACTTCCGAGCCATCCCTTGCAGCCTCCTTTGTTGCTTGAAATTTCCCATTATGAGGGGGGGGAGGGGAACCCCATCAGCAGCCCCGATGCGCTTAGATGTACGTTTCGGTGTCATCTGATGCACTAATCATACCACACACATGGGTTAATTGAAACGAAGTTACATCGGTTTTCCGAAATTCTTTCGATATTCCGCGTGATTCCGAAAGATTTCAGGAAATTTCAGGAAATATGGCGGCGGCTTTTCACAAAATGCCCTGTCCATTCGCGTCTGTTTTTAGCCGAAAACGATATACTTGCGGTTCAAAAAAACAGCGTTATTTTATGTGTAAGAAAACCGTGTAACCACGCGGAAAACAGGTTACATGGCGCAATGACATGCCGCGCGGACGAACACTGTCATTTTATCCACTAAATTGCCATATTTATGCTGGCCACTCTTGACATGTTGATTTTTGTTAGGTATAATTTACATATGAATAGCATCGGTGCAGCGCCTCTGGTGGATGCTGTCCGCAGCAATGGTGCAGCCGGACGAATAGGGGAGGAGAGAAACCATGAAAACGAGTTGGCTCAATGGAAGCAAACGAATCCTGTCAGCACTGCTGATTGCGGCGGCACTGATGTTTGGCTGGACACCGCTGGGGGAGGGGAAGGCGCTGGCGGCGACGGATAAGGGGAAACAGTTCGCACAGGCGGCGATGCTGTTTGCGAAGACGGGGGATACGGCATTTGGCAAAGAATTGTATTCTGGAACAAATCTCTTTCTAAGCGGCGGTGCTTGGTGTGTTGCGTTTGTTGCAGTGGTAGCCAAACAGTGCAACATACCGGAAAGCGTTATCCCAAACCCAAATCTGAAAATGACGGCGGATTTATACGCTCCGGCAACAAGCAGTTTCCATCCAGTACTTCCAGCAGATAAGTATGTGGGGTCATATGCGCAGTATAAATCCCTGTATGAGGCAAACCCCAACTATACGCCGCAAGTTGGCGATATTATTGTACTTAACAGCTATAAGGATGCAGCAGGGAAAACGTATTTTTCACATTGGCAGCATGTCGGCATTGTTACAGCGTACAATCCGACTTCGAAAGTGGTGACTTTTGTTAGCGGCAACTGGGGTTCTGTTGTTACGGTAAGCAACTATAACACCACTAAAACAACGATTGAACATTGGGTAGATACAGCCACGAAGTGTGATGTTTGGTCAGGCATTTTGGGCTACTATCATATTGATTGGAGCAAAGTGACCTCAATGCGTGAACCGAACGCAGTAACAGGCATTACGCTGAAGGATGGAAACATGGAATTACCCGATGGCGCGCTTGTTACGCTTGCGCCTGGAGATACGCGCAAAATAACATCAACGGTGTCGACGGGAACATCAGCTAAAGCGTTTTATCCTGACCCTGATAAGGGTGTTTACCGCCAGCAGGGAAAGATGACGCTTAATACGAGCTATACTGGTCTCTACTGGAAGAGCAGTGACACGTCCATCGTCAAAGTTGACCGCAACACGGGACTTCTGACGGCGGTCAAAAACGGTACGGCAACTATCACAGTTTATGCAATTGCAGACGGCAAGCGTACACGCAAAGATGCCGTCAAGACGAGCTTTAATGTGTATGTGGATGACAACTTGCCCGTCACGCGCGAATGGTATCCCTACGAAACGCAGAAGAGCATCGAACTGCGCACGACCCCGACGTACAGCAGCAACAACCTCTATGGAACGATTTTTGCAGGGACGGAATTGCAGATTGACCTGCTGCATGTGACCAAGGCAGTCGTGAACAGCAAGACGTACTGGTATGCGCCGGTGCAGGTGAACGATGATGAAGTGGTCTACTGCGACATCAGCGACCAGTCGGTGATTCGCCCGATGCGTGCGCCGAGCGGAAACGACTGGTGGAAGTATAAGGTTGTTTGGAAAGACGGCGTGAACATCCGCGCTTTCGCTAACTCTTATCCGAAAACAAACATTGTCACAAAGATTCCAACGAATGATACGGTTGAACTTGACCTCAATCACACAATGCGCGAGCCGGAATACGGCGACACGTGGGCATTTGCGCGCTACAAGCAGTCTGATGGTTCGTACGTTTACGGCTGGTGTATCGAGAGCGACAGCAACTACATGCAGAAACAGGGCAAACAGCAAATGTGGGTGGACTACATTACGCCCACTTATCATACATTTAATGTCTATGATGCACCATCCTCGTCTGCAAACGTCATTGGTCAGGTGACGAAATCTGCGTTCAAGATGGATGCAACAGGCATCACTGTTGAAAGCGGCGAGGATGCGTTCTGGGCATACTGCACCGACTACACAGACTCTGATGCGCCAGTGTATGCCTATCTGAAGATTGACAAGCCGGATGCAGCAGATTTCAACGCGTTCTGCAATGAACCGGACAACATTGCATGGAGCCGCTATGAGGTGAGTGGGGGCTATGAGGCTTATGCTTATAATCTGCCGCATGAAGATAGCCCGCTTGTGGCGACTTTCCAAACTGGTTCGGCCATTTGGATTGATGAAAAACAGAAGATTACAACGGAAAGCGGCATAGTGCTTGCTTTTGGAAAAGCAACGGATGAAAATGGCAAGTCCTATACGGCGTGGTTTGACATTACCAGGACGGGCGAACCCTTGCAGAAGAAACAGGATGGCATTGTTGAAGGCCTTTCTGTCCGCGGTGAAAGCAGCACATATACACTTTTCAGCGGCCACGTTTCTTGGAATACGGCATCACAATATGCGGTCTCTATGGGAGGCCATCTGGCGGTTATCAACGACGCAAAAGAAGAAGAATTGATTCAGTCCACCCTGATGAGTACGCAAAAGGGGACGGCATGGATTGGTGGGCACGCAACCAGCGATGGGGGCGACTGGAAATGGTCGAATGGTGATGCACTCAACTATTGGAAACTGAGCGCAAGCCCGAACAATGCAAATTCTGCAGCCGCGCTGTATTACCAGTCAAGCACGGAATGCGGGTGGAAAGCCTACCGTGACTGCGCGAACCCCTACGTTGACAGCTTCATCGTCGAGGTGGAGGAAACGCCGCGCGCGTGGTTCACCTACCGCACGAAGGCGAAGCTCAACATTCGCAAGTCGCAGAGCATTTCCGGCGCTGTCGCGACCACGACGGCGGTGGGCGATTACCTGACCATTGACCTGCTGAACGTCGCAATGGACAGCAATAAGAAGTACTTCTTTGCGCCTGTGCTGATGTCGGACGGCTCGATTCTCTACTGCAACATCGGCGATAAGACCGCTATCGTCCCCGACCTTGAACCCGATGAACCCGCGTGGACGCAGTACAAAGCACTCAGCAGCCTCTACGTCCGCACCTTCCCGAACACTTGGTGCGATACGGGCGTGCTGAAAACGCTGAGCAAAAACACCATTCTGGAGCTGGATGTCAGCCACAAGCTGCGCGACCCGCGCTTCGGCAACGACTGGGCATACGCGCGCTACAAGCAGTCCGACAGCACCTACCTCTACGGCTGGGTGATTGCTGCGAACAGCTACGTCGAGCAGGTGAAGCAGACCCCCGCTTGGTACGACTACTTTGCGAATCCGGGCAGCACGGTGTATGTCTACAAGACGCAGAATGTGGATGACACGATTGTCAAAACGTACACATCCGGCAGCAGTTTCCAAGTGGACGTGAACAACATGCGCCAAGACCAGAACGGCTACCTCTGGGCGCCTGTGGCGGATGACACGGGCAAGGAACTGGGCTATACCGACCTCTCCGCGGCGCACGCAGGGAGCAAATCAGCGGCGATTCCGGATGTCTACTGCCAGTCGGGCTGGAAATACGCCTATGTGCTGGAGGATGGCTTGGACGTGCTGGCTGCTCCGAATGAAGCGGCTGCCCTCGTCAAGCACATGAATTACACGGACAATTTCTGGTTTGATGATAATAAATGCTATACTGATGCGAAGGGGCGCGTCTGGACGTGCATTTACGCGCAGAAGGATTATGGTGAAATGGCGGATGGCGGCTGGGTGATGCTGAATGAGAACATCAACTATGTCGTCAATACGGGTGTCCTGTTTTACCCGATGGGTTATACTGCATCGTATAACGGCATCACCTACACGCTGTACAGCGGCTACAACAGCTGGAGCGAAGCGAGCGGATTCTGTGCAGTCTATGGCGGCGATGAGGTGCAGCCGGTGCGTATGCGTCTCGCCACGGTTCACAACGATGCCGAACAGGCCATCATTGAGGAGCTTCTGAACGCGACCTCTACCGTCGACAAGGCGTGGATTGGCGCAAGCAAAGTCAGCGGTGCGTGGAAATGGGTGGATGGTACGGCGCTCAAGTACAGCCAGTGGGGCTACAATGAACCCAATAGCACGGGAAGCGGTCTGGCTGCATCCTTCGATGGCAGCTGGTACGCATCTGAGGATGGAAAGAACATCCACATTCAGGGCTTCATCACCGAGCAGTTCACGGGCATCGGGCTGCCGCAGGTGAAGCTGCCCGCGTCGACGTTCTATGTGGATGACGAGGCGTTCGTGGGCAACAGCACGATTCAGGCAGTCGTTGCGCCGGATGGACTGCAAGTCATTGGCACGCGCGCCTTCGCGGACTGCGCGAACCTGAAGTGCATCACCCTGCCGGACTCCGTGTCCTACATCGCGGAGGATGCGTTCGAGAACACGCCGGATGTCGTCATCTTCGCCAGCGTCGGCAGCTACGCGTGGCAGTGGGCGGAGAAGCAGGGCATCCCGCACGGCACGCCGTACACCGAGTAAAATCAGTGGGCGCAGACTTCCCCCAGCGGGCGGTCTGCGCCTCTTTTCGCGGAAAAAACTCCGGCTTCGCGCAAAAAATCCGCCCAATCCCCCTTGACAAAACGCGCACCCTATGCTACAATATCCACGTTTGAAGCAGAGGCTTGCCCGTCTCTCACCTTGCGCGGCGTATGCTGCCGGGTTCACAGGCTTTTTCCCTTTCAGGCGGATTGACCGCCGAAAAAGGCGCAAACTGCATGTCAGCGACGGGTGGAGTCACCCGCCGCTTTTTCTGTGGTATGGAGCAGAAAACGCTGGCTTCAACGAAAATTGGGAGGTGTATGGACATAGCACTCGATCTGATGATCAATGAGGAAATCCGCGACCGGGAAGTCCGCCTGATTGACGAAAACGGCGAACAGCTCGGCGTCATGCCAACAGCCAAGGCGATGGAGCTGGCGGAAGAGCGCGGCCTCGACCTCGCCAAAATCCAGCCCACGGCAAAACCGCCGGTGTGCAAACTGCTGGACTATGACAAGTACCGCTACGAACAGTCGCGGCGCGAACGCGAAAACCGGAAGAATCAGCGGGTCGTCGAAACCAAGGAGGTTCAGCTGTCCGCCACCATCGAGGAGAACGACGTTCTCACGAAGGCGAAAATGGCGCAGAAGTTCCTTCAGGGTGGCGATAAGGTGAAGGTGTCCATCCGTTTCCGTGGCCGCCAGATCACCCATAGCGAAATCGGCATGAAGGTCATGCAGGACTTCGCGGCCCGCTGCGCCGAGGTCAGCTCGGTGGAGCGCCGTCCCATGATGGACGGCCGTCATATGATTATGATCCTGGCCCCCAAGGCGGCAAAGGCTTCCTTCGCTGAAAAGAAGGCCGCCCGCGAAAACACCAAGGGGAATCAAGAACAGGAATAAAACGGCTATCGCAGCTTGCCTGCGCCCCGTTTTATCAGCATTGGAAGGAGGACTACACCATGCCTAAGCAGAAGTCTCACCGTGGTGCTGCCAAGCGCTTTTCCTTTACCAAGACCGGTATCGTGAAGCATAAGCAGATGAACGCCAACCATCAGGTTCGCCTCAAGACCACCAAGCGCACCCGTCACCTGCGCGCTGACGGCATTGTGGACAACGCGGCGGAAGCCAAGACCATCCACAAGCTGCTGCCCTACAAGTAATTAAGCCCATTCGCTGGCAAGGAGGATACTCACAATGGCACGTATTAAGAGATCTGTGAACGCTCTGAAGAAGCGCCGCAAGGTCATGAAGCTGGCTAAGGGCTACTGGGGTGCAAAGTCCAAGCAGTACCGCGCCGCGTCCGAACAGGTTGCTCGTTCCCTGCGCTATGCCTTCAAGGGCCGCAAGCTGCGTAAGCGTGATTTCCGCTCCCTGTGGATCACCCGTATCAACGCCGCTGCTCGCCTGAACGGCATGAGCTATTCCACGTTCATCAATGGTCTGAAGAAGCACAACATCACCGTCAACCGCAAGATTCTCGCGGATCTGGCTGTGAACGATGCAGCTGCTTTCACCAAGCTCGTGGAAATCGCCAAGGCGTAATTGTCGCCCAAGCGTTTCATAGCACAAATTCGTCCGATGTTGAAACCGTGTTTCAGCGCCGGACGTTTTTTTGCCCTTTTTTCGGGGCAGGGTACTCACAAATTCAATGGTGGGATAGGTTTCTTTTTGTCCAGACTGGTCATCAGCACACTAACTAATACTATTTCCAGATTCACCTGCGCCATCTGCTTGCGCCTTTTTCGTTCTGGCGTCCGCTCACTCCATTTAGCGTAGCGCTGCTACGCTGCATTTCGTTCCCGTTAGCCAGAACGAAAAATTCGCCGCGCATCTTGGCGCATTTTCATTTGGAAATAGTATAAAAACTTTCGCGTGAAACCAATAAACATGGGAGACGCCGAAGGAGTCCAGAGGGCGATCGGAAAGCCCTCTGGAATTGCGACAAAGACCAGTTTGGAAGAAAAGTCAACATTGTTGGAGAGATAGAGGAAGCAAGGAAAGCAAAAATGCTCAAAAAGTACATTACCGACCTGAAACATGAATTTTCTGGCTACAACGCCGGCAAACTCCTCAAGGACATCCTGAGCGGCATCACAGTGGCGGCGGTGGCGCTGCCGCTGGCGTTGGCATTCGGCGTGTCCTCCGGCGCGGACGCCGCCGCGGGGCTTGTCACCGCCATCATCGGCGGACTTGTCATCGGGCTGCTTGGCGGCGCATCCTTCCAAATCAGCGGCCCGACCGGGGCCATGAGCGCCATCCTCATCGGCATCGTCGCCCAGTACGGCTTGCAGGGCGTGTTCGTCTCGTCGCTTGCGGCGGGCGTGATTATCCTGCTGGCGGGCATCCTCCGCCTCGGCAAGCTCGTCAACTTCATCCCGACCAGCGTCGTCATGGGCTTCACCAGCGGCATCGCGATTATCATCGCCTTGGGGCAGGTGGACAACTTCTTCGGCACGCACTCCGTCGGCACAAGCGCGCTGGAAAAGCTGTGGAGCTACACCAGCGTCGGATTTACCCCCAACTGGCAGGCGGTCGCCATCGGTTTGCTGGTTGTGCTGTTCATGGTTTTCTGGCCGAAGAAGCTGAACGCGAAGGTGCCGGGGTCGCTGCTGGCGATTATTCTGGCGACCATCGTGACCGAAATCGCGGGTTTCGATTCGCTGGCGAAGGTGGGGGACATCCCGAAAAGCCTGATGCTGGACAACCGCCTGAACCTCGGCGCAGTCAACCTCGACATGCTCCAAAACCTTGTCAGCCCGATTGTCTCCATCGCCATGCTGGGCATGATTGAGTCGCTGCTGTGCGGCGCGAGCGCATCCCGCATGAAGGACGAAGCCTTCGACGCGGATCGTGAGCTGATTGCGCAGGGCGTGGGCAACATCCTGCTGCCGTTTTTCGGCGGCGTGCCCGCAACGGCGGCGATTGCCCGCACGTCCGTCGCCATCAAGTCCGGCGAGCAGACCCGCGTGACCGGCGTTGTGCATTCGCTGGTGCTGCTGCTGGCGATGGTGCTGCTGGGCGGCGTGATGAGCCGCCTGCCGCTGAGCGCGCTGGCGGGTGTGCTGATGGTGACGGCGTGGCGCATGAACGAGTGGCACGGCATCAGGACGATTTTCAGCCGCAAGGTGTGGACGGGCGTCGCGCAGTTCCTGATTACGATGGTGTCCACCGTCGTCTTTGACCTGACCGTCGCCATCGTCATCGGCATCGTGACCGCGCTGCTGATGTTCGTCTGGAACGCCGCGCGCCTGACCATCGAAACCGAGCCGGTGGACAAGGTGCGTCTGGAGCGCCTGCACCGCATGGGCAAGCCGGTGGATGAATCCCGCGCGAAAAGCATCCTCGTCAGCTATGTGAACGGTTCGCTGTTCTTCGCGAACTGCGCGGAATTGAAGCGGAAGCTGCTTTCGGTGGATTTTACCGGCTGTGAGCACCTGATTCTCTCCCTGCGCGGCGTGTCCGCGACCGACATTTCCGGCGTGCAGACGCTGATGGAGGTGTGCGCGCTGATTGCGCAGAAGGGCGTGACCGTCTCGATTTGCGGCGTGCATGAGAACGTCGCGGGCTTCTTCCAGAAAGTCGGTCTGACCGACCAGCTGGGTGCGGCGGCGTTCTACCCGAACGCCTCCGAAGCGGTGATTGACACGCTGGCGCAGGAACAGGCGGGGGCGTGAGCAAAGAAACGCCTTGCGGGCTGAAATTCCGATGTTTGGGAAAAAGCAGCGTCATCATAAAAAGCCTCGATAAAAATCAAGTAACATGGAAGTGCACTGCGAAGGGGTCAAGGGGGCGATCGCAAAGCCCCCTTGTCGCTCCCGCAGGAGCGAAATCCCCTGCGTTCGGGAAAGAGCGGCTATGGTCGCAAGACCAGCAACTTGGTCGCGCCCATCTGGCGCGACACAGCACAGTTGTTGGATAGAGCGGCTTGGGGGCGCGTCTGAGGACGCGCGAAGTTACTGGCAGGGACGCTTCGCTGCCTGCACCTTTGTTGGTTATTCCCTTTGAGTGGGTTTGACGAGGAACAGTTGGGGCGTTGCCCCAAACCCCAGCAGGGGCGCCGCCCCTGCACCCTGCAAGGGGCATTGCCCCTTGACCCTTTTTTTGCGCCCCGGCTTGGTCACTTTTCCATACAATAAATGCCCCGGCAGTTTTTCGCTGTCGGGGCGTTTCCTTTTCCCTTATTCCTCCGGCTTTTCTACTCGAATAATCCGTTCAATCACCGGCTGATTCGCCTTGGCGACCGTCCCATTCCGATCCGTCACCGGCGTATGCTCGCAAATCGCGTCCACAACCTCCATCCCGCTGATGACCTTGCCGAACGCGGCGTACTGCCCGTCCAAATGCGGCGCATCCGCGTGCATGATGAAGAATTGGCTGCTGGCGCTGTCCATCGCGCTTGACCGCGCCATCGACAGGACACCGCGCGTGTGTTTTAGATCGTTCTGCACGCCGTTGGCGCTGAATTCGCCCTTAATCCGCTGGCTTGAACCGCCCGTGCCGTTGCCGTTCGGGTCGCCGCCTTGAATCATGAAGCCGGAAATGATGCGGTGGAAGGTCAAGCCATCGTAGAAGCCGCTGTCCACGAGGGAAAGGAAGTTCGCGACGGTGATGGGTGCGGTGTCGGCGTACAGCTCCGCGACAATCGTGCCGTAGTCCTTCACGTCGATTTGGACGTAGGATATGCCGGTCATGGGCGTGTCCGTCGGCGCGTCGGCGGCGGGGGAGTCCGCATTCTTGGCGGAACAGCCCGTTAAAATCAGCAGCAAAATCAGCAGAAGCGGCAAAATTCGTTTCATTTTCATGTCTCCTTTATAGGATGTAATCCATCGCCATCATCAGCGAAAATCCGACGGCGAACAGCACCGTGCCGACATTCGTGTGCGTGCCCTGCGCCATCTCCGGCACAAGCTCCTCGACGACGACGTAGAGCATCGCGCCCGCGGCGAAGGACAGCATCACGGGCATCATCGGGGCGAAAACCGCCGCCAGCCCGATGGTCAGCAGCGCGCCCAGCGGCTCAACCGCGCCGGAAAGCATCCCCAGCGTGAACGCCTTCTTGCGGCTCATGCCCGCCTGACGCAGGGGCATGGCGACAATCGCGCCTTCGGGCACGTTTTGCAGGGCGATGCCGACGGCAAGGGCGAACGCGCTGGCGAAAGATACGCTGCCGACCTGCTCCGGCTGCATACTGCCCGCGTAGACCACGCCGACCGCCATGCCCTCCGGCAGATTATGCAGCGCGACGGCGAGCGCGACCATCATCGACCGGGGGAGCGACGCGCGCAGCCCCTCCTGTTCGCCGTCCAGGTGGACGTGGGGGACGAGCCGATCCAGCAGCAGCAGGAAGAGAATCCCCAGCCAGAACCCGATCGTCGCGGGCAGGAATGACCATGCGCCCAAGTCCGCCGCGCCTTCCAGCGCCGGAATCAGCAGGCTCCATATGCTTGCCGCAACCATCACGCCCGCCGCGAAACCGCTCAAGCCCTTCTGCACTTTCTCCGGCAAGTCGCGTTTGAGGAAGAAAACCAGCGCAGCGCCCAGCGTTGTGCCGAGAAAGGGCACGAGCAGCCCTTGCAAAACCTGTGAGTTCATGAAAAGTGGATACCTCCTTCATTCGCGGATGTTCACCTCCGCGTTTTTCTTGCATGAACACATGGTATCACACCCGTTTTTTCCTGTCAAGGGGCAAAAAAAACGGCGAAAATGCAAAATCGCCGCCGCTGTCATCCAGAAAAACATAATTAGTGCAGCAAAAGCCCTTGCCATATGCGCCCGCATGGTGTATGATGAAAAACGTGAAAGGCGAAAGTATCGCCTCTCGACAAGGGCGTCGGGACTCCGCATCGGCGGGTTCTGCGCCGATAAATCAGCATGTTTATGATTTGAAAGGAGTCCTGCATCATGGCGAATTATTGCCAGCGCGTTCTTGACGATTTGAAGGTTCGCTATGCCCACGAGCCGGAATTCATTCAGGCAGCGACCGAAATTTTGACGACCCTTAAGCCCGTTATCGAACGGAACGAAGAGAAGTATGAAGCGGCGGGACTGCTCGAACGCTTCGTGGAGCCGGAGCGCATCATCACCTTCCGTGTGCCGTGGATGGACGATCAGGGCAAGGTGCAGGTCAACCGCGGCTACCGCGTGCAGTTCAACAGCGCGATTGGCCCGTACAAGGGCGGTCTGCGCCTGCATCCCAGCGTCAACCAGTCGATTTTGAAGTTCCTTGGCTTTGAGCAGATTTTGAAGAACAGCCTGACCGGTCTGCCCATCGGCGGCGGCAAGGGCGGCTCCGACTTCGACCCCAAGGGCAAGAGCGACAACGAAGTGCAGCGCTTCTGCCAGTCCTTCATGACTGAGCTGTACCGCTACATCGGCAAGGACACCGACGTGCCGGCGGGCGATATTGGCGTCGGCGCACGCGAAATCGGCTACCTGTACGGCCAGTACAAGCGCATCACCGGGCTGTATGAAGGCGTGCTGACCGGCAAAGGTCTGACGTGGGGCGGCAGCCTCGCGCGCAAGGAGGCCACCGGCTACGGTCTGTGCTACTTCACGCAGGCGATGATGGAGCGCAACGGCAAGTCCATCGCGGGCAAGACGGTTGTCGTGTCCGGTTCGGGCAACGTCGCCATCTACGCGGTGCAGAAGATTACCGAGATGGGCGCGAAGGTCGTCGCCATGAGCGATTCCAACGGCTATATCTACGACCCCGACGGCATTAAGCTGGATGTGGTCAAGCAGCTGAAGGAAGTGGAGCGCAAGCGCATCAAGGAGTATGTCAAGGCTGTTCCGACCGCGACCTACACCGAGGGCTGCTCCGGCATCTGGACGATTCCCTGCCAGATTGCCCTGCCCTGCGCAACGCAGAACGAAATCAACGAAGCATCCGCCAAGGCGCTGATTGCCAACGGCGTGGAAGCAGTCGGCGAAGGCGCGAACATGCCCTCGACGCTGGAAGCCACCGCGGCGTTCCAGCAGGCGGGCGTGCTGTTTGCCCCGGCGAAGGCTGCCAACGCGGGCGGCGTGGCGGTTTCCGCGCTGGAAATGAGCCAGAACAGCCAGCGCCTGAGCTGGACGTTCGAGGAAGTGGACGCGAAGCTGAAGGACATCATGGTGAACATCTTCGCCAAGGTGGATTTGGCGGCGCACGAGTACGCCAAGGAAGGTGATTACGTCGCGGGTGCGAACATTGCGGGCTTCCTGAAGGTTGCCGACGCGATGATGGCGCAGGGCGCGGTGTAATCAGCGGGTAATATCAGCAGTATCAAAAAACCGGCAGAGCAATTTCGCCCTGTCGGTTTTTTGTATGCGGATTTTATGCAATTTCCAGCGCAATCTCCATCATCTGCGTGAAGGTGTTCTGCCGCGCTTCCGCGTCCAGCTCCTCGCCCGTGAAGGGATTGTCGGAAATGGTGCAGATGGTCAGCGCGTTCTTGCCCAGCCGCGCCGCGTTCAGGTACAGCGCCGCCGCCTCCATCTCCACCGCCAGCACGCCCAAGCCTTGCAGCACCTGCCCCGGCGACGGCTGCGATTCGTCATAGAAAATATCCGACGAGTACAGCGCACCCGGCACGGGGGTCACGCCGAGCTTCTTGGCCGCTTCCATTGCGGCAGAAAGCAGCGCATAGGAACAGCACGGCGCGACGTTCCCACGGAAACCGTACTGCTGCCCGAAATTGCTGTTCGTGTACGCGCTCATGCCCAGCACGATGTCGCGCACTTTCAGCTTCTGGCTGAGCATCCCCGCCGTGCCGACGCGGATTATGTTTTCCACACCGTAGAACTTGAACAACTCATAAGAGTAAATGCCGATGGAGGGCATCCCCATGCCGGACGCCATCACGGACACGCGCTTGCCCTTGTAGGTGCCGGTGTAGCCCTGCACGCCGCGCGTGTTGTTGACCAGCACGGCGTTTTCGAGGTAGTTGTCCGCAATGAACTTCGAGCGCAGCGGGTCGCCGGGCATGAGGACAGTGCGGGCGAAATCGCCTTCCTTGGCGGTAATGTGCGGGGTCGGAATCATGTCAGTCGCTCCTTTTCAGGTTGGTACCCCGATTATACCATAGAATCGGGATTTTCGCAATCCGCTGATTGCAGCACTTCGCGCAGATTATCGAAAATGCGCGCGTTCGCCGCCATGTGCGCCATCGGACGGTCGTAGACGACGCTTCCGCCGCGGATGTCGCCGCAGCGCCCGCCGGCTTCCTCAATCAGCAGCGTGCCCGCGCAGTAGTCCCACGGCTGAAGCCGCCACTCGAAGTGCCCGTCGCTGATGCCGCGCGCCACGTCGCACAGTTCCCGGCAGGCGCTGCCCGTCCGGCGCACATCGGCGATTTTCGGCAGCAGCGTCGAAACTGTCCGCCCGGTCAGCGAAAACAACTCCTCGTAGTACGGCGCAGAGCCGAAGCCAATCAGCGCCTTGTCAAGGGACGTGTCCGACACGCGGATGCGCTCGCCGTTGCAGGTCGCGCCCTTGCCGCGTTCCGCGAGGTACATTTCGTCCGTGTAGGGGTCGTACAGCCCGCCGAAAACGGGAAGTTTATTTTCCACCGCGCCGATGGAAATCATCGAGCAGCGGCGGCGGCGGAAGTAGTTCGTCGTGCCGTCGATGGGGTCGATGATGAAGGTCAGCGCGTCGGTGAGGACGTGCCGATCCTCCTCCTCGGCGAGAAACTTTGCGTGCGGATACGCCTTTTGCAGCGCGTCCACGAGATAAGACTGCACCGCAATGTCCGCCTCGGTGACGAAATCGGCGTGATGCTCCTTGCTGAACACCTTTGGGGACTGGTAATCGAGCATCATGCGCCCGGCGGCGCGAAGAAGCGAATCGAGTTCGTTCATGCGGAAAACGACCTTTCTTGATTGTTAGGGGAGATGGCTGCCTCAGTCGGGGATGCGCTCGGCGTACTCCGCAGCAGTCTCGAAATGAACCTGCGGGTTCAAAGCCGTCACGTCGCATTCGTCCGGGAAGGCGCGATAGCCCACAAATTCCACCGATGCGGGGAGGGTGACGGCCCCAATGATTTCGCCCGTGAACCCGTTAAACGCCTGTGCGCCGATGTGGGTCACGCCGTCGGGGATGGTCAGTGCGGTCAATTGGCAGTTCCAGAAGCAGAAATCTGGGATTTCCCGCAGCGACGCGGGCAGGTGAACTTCCTGCAAATCGGTGCTGTGGAAGGTGTAGGGCGACAGTTCGGTGACGCCGTCGGGAAAGGTGACGCGGGTCACGCAGCAGTCATAGAAGATGTGGCTGCCAACGCTTTCCAGCGTGTCGGGCAGAAAGGGGTCATCATCGTCGTACCAGAGCCAGTTGGCAAGCGACCAGTCGCCAAGGCGGCGGACGGCGGGCAGGGCGGTGCCGTGGCTCGACGGCGCGGTGTACAGCAGCGTCTGCGTAGTATTGTCAATCAGAAAACCGTTTTCGCAGGAATAGCGCGGATTGCCGTTCGGAAAGTCGATTTCGGCGGGAATCCGGCCGAAACAGCCCTCCGGGATGATTTCCAGCGACGCGGGCAGGGTGACGTTCGCCGCGTAGAAGCAGTCGGAAAAGGTGTCGGCGTCCAGCGCGCGGAGACCTTCGGGGAGCACGACCTCGAACGGCGCATCTAAGGGGCAGCCGTCCAGCGAGCTGAACACCCAGCCGCCAATCGCCGTGACGGGATAGCCGCCCAGCGTCGCCGGAATTTCCAGCACGTCGGGGACTTCTGGCTGGTTCAAGAAGCGGGAACAGTCGAGCAGAACCGCGCCGCGCGACGAAAGCTCGTAGTCGAACAGCCCATCTGAATAGAGAGCGTCCGCCGCTTCGTCGCCATACCAGTCATATTCTGGGATTCGCTCGGCGTACTCCGCAGCAGTCTCAAAATGAACCTGCGGGTTCAAAGCCGTCACGTCGCATTCGTCCGGAAACGCGCGATAACCCACAAATTCCACCGACGCGGGGAGGGTGACGGCCCCAATGATTTCGCCCGTGAACCAGTCCACCGCGTGCGCGCCGATGCGGGTCACGCCGTCGGGGATGGTCAGCGCGGTCAGATGGCAGTCCCAAAAGCAGTAATCTGGGATTTCCCGCAGCGACGCGGGCAGGTGAACTTCCTGCAAAGCGGTGCAGGAAAAGGTGAAGGGCGACAGTTCGGTGATGCCGTCGGGGAAGGTGACGCGGGTCACGCCGCAGTCATAGAAAATGTAGCTGCCAACGCTTTCCAGCGTGTCGGGCAGAACGGGGTCGTCATCGTCGTCCCAGAGCCAGTTCATCAGCGAACAGTCCCCCAGACGGCGGACGGCGGGCAGCGGATTGCCGTGGCTCGACGGCGCGGTGTACAGCAGCGTCTGCGTAGTATTGTTAATCAGAAAGCCGTTTTCGCAGGAATAGCGCGGATTGCCGTTCGGAAATTCGATTTCGGCGGAAATCTGGTCGAAACAGCCCTCCGGGATGATTTCCAGCGTCGCGGGCAGGGTGACTTTCACCGCATAGAAGCATTCGGCGAAGGTGTCGGCATCCAGCGCGCGAAGCCCTTCGGGGAACACAACCTCGAACGGCGCGTCCACGGGGCAGACGTCCAGCGAGCTGAACAACCAGCCGCCAATCGCCGTGACGGGATAGCCGCCCAGCGTCGCCGGAATCTCCAGCGAAACCGGCGGGTCAGCGAACATATACAGTGAATCCGCCTGCATCGCGTCCCAGTCGCAGCCAGTCAGAATCGCTTCGCCATCCGCAATCTGGTAGAAGAACGCGCCGTCGCGGCGACTTTCGGCATCTTCCGCCAAGGCGGTCAGCGGGAGCAGCAGCAAAATCAGCACCCAAAGCAGTTTTTTCATGCGAAAACCTCCTTCGTGAATCGGAAATTGGGGACGAACTGTGGATAACCATACAACGATTCAACAGACAGGATTCTTCCAATGAGCAGGAAAATCGCTTCCTAATCATATAGCACGATTGGGCAGCAGCCGCACCATCACCAGCTCGCACGGACACCACAGGCGCGGCGCACAGGCAGAGTTCGTCATGCCGCGGCTGATGAACAGTTTGTCATCAAAATAAAACCCGCTCGTCAATTTCGGGAAAAATCCCTGACCCGGCGAGTAAATTCCCTGCGAACCAATCCGTACCTGCCCGCCGTGCGCGTGCCCCGCGAGCGTCAGGTCAATGTCCAGCCCCTGCACCAGCGGCGCGAAATACTCCGGGTGGTGGCAGAGCAGCAGCTTGAACCCGTCCCGCGCCGCCATGGCTTGCAGGAACGGCTTTTTTGCGTCCATTTGCGCGCGAACGGGCGGCATTCCCGGCATTTTCCGCGCGCTGCTGACCCCGCCGAGGGTGATGCCGCGGAAGTCCACAAAGCAGTCGTCCAATACGATAACGTCGCTTTTCTGCACCAAAGGAAGGTATTCCGCGATGTCGGGCAGCAGCCGCTCGTGGTTGCCGAGGTTGTAGAACGTGGGGGCGACGCGCGGCGCGAGGTCGAGGAAGCGCGCGGCGTTGCGCCATCCGTGGCGGCTGTGGCGGTTGACGAGGTCGCCGCCGATGAGAATCGCGTCGCAGCCCCGCATGAGCGAAAGCGCCTCATCCGCATCGCCGTTATGGAAATCCGCGGCAAATGCGAATGTTAACGGCTGGGTAATTTTATCCGACGTGACGGTGATGGTGTTTTTCTGCATCATGCGTGTGCCCTCCGAAGCAGCAGGATGCCCGGCAGCAGCGTCACCGCGGCGAAAACCGCCTGTGCGCCGCCGAGCAGCAGCAATGCGCGGGTGACTTGCGCCTGCGCGATGGACGAGAGCGGGTGGAGCAGCCCCGGCAGGTTGAGCAGCAGCGCAGGGAGCAGCAGCAGCAGCGCGGCGAGCCCTGTGGCGGTGAGCGTTGCGCCGACGCGGACGCGGCGGCAGCAAAGCAGGAGCAGAATCGCCGCCAGCAGACAGACCGCGCCGCTGATTTCGACCGCGTGGAGCAGACGTGGGAGGCTGCATTTCTGTGCTGCCAGTCCGCCGAGCAATTCCATCAGGCTCTGCCGGATGGGGAAGGAATATCGCTGGACAAGCTGCGAGAGGGGGTAAACGACCTCGTCGCGGGCAGTGGCGCGGCGAAAATCCGCATCCACGCGGGCTTGGAAGCCTTCATCCGCCATGACAAGGGCAACCATTTCGCGCTCATCGAGGGGGGCGGGAGCGGCGGGCAGTTCCTCCGCATTGGTGCGGAAGAAGTCGTGCCAATAAACCGCAAGTTCCGCCTGATACGCCGCGCAAGCGCCGGACAGGGGGGCAAGCGCAGCGTCGGAGAGGGCAAAATCCGCCTGAATCTGCGCGGCGTTCCACTCAGTTTTGTGCTGACTTTCTTTTTCGCTGGATGACAGGACAGACGCGGCGAACGTGCGCGTGGTGGCGAAGAAAATCAGCCCGCACAGCAGCGAAAAGAGCAGCAGCACGGCGGTCAGGAGAGAGCAAAAATACTGCGAAAGCGCCGAATCAGCGCGATTTGGGCGCATCACGGCAGCACCGCCACGTTGAGCAGCGCGTGGACGAAATCCTGCCCGCCAAGGAGGACGGCGAGGCACAGCGCTGCCGTCAGCAGCACGAAGGGAAGGAGCAGCAGGGGGAGAAAGCGTTTGGTGGGCATGGGACACCTCCGGGATAATTCGCAATGAGGAATGAGCGATTTGGGAGAATAAACGCGAGGTTTTGACTGGTGGCATACGGGGTGGTCGCGCCCATTTGGCGCGACACAGCACAGTTGTTGGAAAGAGCGGCTTGGGGGCGCGTCTGCGGACGCGCAAAGTTACTGCGCAGGGACGCTTCGCTGCCTGCGACCAAGGCTGCCACGCTTGAATTTTCCTTTTGAGTGGTCGCCCGTGAAGCAGTTGGGGCGTTGCCCCAAACCCCAGCAGGGACGCTGTCCCTGCACCCTGCAAGGGACATTGTCCCTTGACCCTTTTTGGGCCGCCCGGCTTGGTTATGCTTCCAAACTTAGTGGTGTCTGGTGCTTTCGCGTGTCCTTCTCCGCTTCTTTTGAATCTGCTCCGCCTGGGGCTTTTCCCCCTTTAATTCCAGCAGCTGGTCACGGAGCTTCGCCGCCTGCTCGAAGTCCAGCGCCTTTGCCGCCGACAGCATCTGGTCTTCCACCTGCTTCATCAGCGCGTTCCGCTCGTCCTCGCTCATCGCGGCGGGCGCACTTTCTTCCGCCTTCTTCGTAATCTCCAGCACCTGATGCACCGCGTTGCGCACCGACTCCGGCGTGATGCCGTGCACGCGGTTGTACTCCTCCTGAATCGCGCGGCGGCGGTTGGTTTCGCTGATGGCGCGCATCAGGCTGTCCGTCATCACATCGGCGTACATAATCACCCGACCATCGACATTTCGCGCGGCGCGCCCGATGGTCTGCACGAGCGACGTTTCCGAACGCAGGAAACCTTCCTTGTCCGCGTCGAGAATCGCGACGAGCGACACTTCGGGCAAGTCCAGCCCCTCGCGCAGGAGGTTGATGCCCACCAGCACGTCATATTCGCCGAGCCGCAGCCCGCGAATCAGCGCCATGCGATCCATCGTCGTCACGTCGCTGTGCAGGTAGCGGACGCGGATGTCCATGCTTTGCAGGTACTCCGTCAGGCTCTCCGCCATCCGCTTGGTGAGCGTCGTCACCAGCACGCGCTGTTTTTTCGCCACGACTTGGTGGATTTCGCCCACGAGGTCATCCACCTGACCGGTCGCCTTGCGGAGGATGATTTTGGGGTCAAGCAGCCCGGTCGGGCGGATAATCTGTTCCACAATCTGGGATGCGTGGCTGATTTCATACGGGCCGGGCGTTGCGGAGACGAAAATCGTCTGCCCGATGCGCTGCTCAAATTCCTCGAACAGCAGCGGACGATTGTCAAACGCCGACGGCAGCCGGAAACCATATTCGACAAGCTGCTCCTTGCGCGCGCGGTCGCCGTTGTACATGGCGCGAATCTGCGGCACGGTGACGTGGCTCTCATCGATGAAGCACAAAAAACCCTTGGGGAAATAGTCCAGCAGGGAATAGGGCGCGTCGCCGGGCTTTCTGCCATCGAAATAGCGCGAATAATTCTCGATGCCGCTGCAATAGCCGATTTCGCGCATCATCTCAATGTCGTAATTCGTCCGCTGGGCGATTCGCTCCGCCTCCAGCAGCTTGCCTTCCTTTGTGAACTTGTCGACCTGCTCCTTCAAATCGCGCTCGATGACGGCGATTTTCTCCGGCAGATTCGTCTGGTCAGTCGCGTAGTGCGTCGCGGGATAGACGCTTGCGTGCTCCAGCGACGCCAGCGTGTGCCCGGACACGACCTCGAACTCGCTGATGGACTCGATTTCGTCGCCGAAGAACTCAATCCGCAGGCCATGCTCCTTGCCGCCCGCAGGGATGATTTCCAGCACGTCGCCGCGCACGCGGAACGTCCCGCGCTCAAACTCCACGTCGTTGCGGTCGTACTGGATGGCAATCAGCTGGCGGATGAGGTCGTCGCGCCCAATCGCCATGCCCGGCCGAAGGGACACCATCTGCCCCTCGTACTCGCTGGGGTCGCCCATGGAATAAATGCAGCTGACCGACGCGACGATAATCACGTCCCGCCGCTCCCGAAGCGCTGCCGTCGCGCTGTGGCGGAGGCGGTCGATTTCCTCGTTGATGGCGGCGTCCTTCTCGATGTAGGTATCCGACGACGCGATATACGCTTCCGGCTGATAGTAATCATAATAGGAAACGAAATATTCCACCGCGCTGTCGGGGAAGAATGCCCGAAATTCCGAGCAGAGCTGCGCCGCCAGCGTTTTGTTGTGCGCAATCACCAGCGTTGGACGCTGCACCTGCGCAATCACGCTTGCCATGGTGAATGTTTTGCCCGACCCAGTTACGCCCAGCAGCACTTGCCCCTTCATGCCCGCGTTGACGCCCTTTGTCAGCGCCTCAATCGCCTGCGGCTGATCTCCGCTTGGCTGATACGGGGCTTTCAGCACGAACTTCCCGCGCGTCTCGTCCATCCGTCCATCCTCCCTTGCCTGTTTGTCTGATTATCATACCACGTTTGCTTTTTTCTGTGAAGGGGAACAGGGGAAAGAAGGGGAAAATAGGCGTGCAATTTCCATTATATGGATTTGCGGATTGATTGACGAAGTGCGCTGCACCATGCTATAATAAGAAAGCAAACTGCGCAGGGAGGTGTTTTCGTGAGCCAATTTCTGTTGCAAGATGGATTGTCGATTGAGATTCTGCAAGCGCTGTCATTCCGCACGAAGCTGGGGCTTTCCTTGAAAAACAGCCTTGCGCATTTTGAAAAAGGCAGTCTTATGGCGGAAATAAAGGAAATCGCGGCTTGGTATGATGAACACGAAGCGTTGGAACAGCTTGCGCTGGACTACCGCGTCAAGTCAATGGAATCAGCGTCGCATAAATATGACCGCTATTTTCCGAACAAACCAGCCGCTAAAGTGTTCAATGATTTGCTGGGCTTTCGCTCTCTGCGCGACGATTATGATGAAATCCGAAACAGTCCGCCGTTGGACGCACTGCGAATTGTGGATATGTCACAAGGAAAAGCGAATGATGATGGCTACCGTGGTGTACATGTGTACTATCAGTTAGATAACTTTCACTATCCTATTGAAATTCAGTACAACACCTACTTTGACCGTCAACTGAACAACTGGCTGCATAAATACTTGTACAAAAAGCAGCATCCTCTTGTTGCTGGCGCTCAAATGCGCGCTCTCTATGAGCAGGGAAAAATCAAGAATGAATCAGAATTTCAGGAGGAATTAGCCCATGTGTTACGTTGTTGCGAAGAATGCCAATAAAATCGGAAGCGTCGCTATTCGCATGAAACTTGGCAAAGCGGTTGTTCAGCTGAAAGAGGAAATGAACGACCAGTATCTCAGCAAGCATATCCAGTTTGTTACCATCAGCCGCCCGTCCGCGTATGGCGAATATGCGCCGTACCATTTTGTGGACACGATTCCGGAGTTCAAGGCGGAAGTCGCGAAGCTGTAAGCCCCAAATCCCCCAACAGAAAACAGCCCGAATCTGCTGAAATTCGGGCTGTCTCCGGGGCGCGGGAGGTTGCTGACTCCGCGCCCCAAGGAAGGAAAGGGAAAGGAAAAAGGAGGAGAAAAGGAGTGAAAACCATGTCATGCAGGGCGCAGAGGGCGATGCGCCGCGTCCGCTGAAATCCTTATTCCGCCGCGATGCGCGCTGGAACTTCTGGTGCAGCAGAAGTGTCCTTCGCGGATTCGGCGGAACCCACTTGTTTATCCGGCAGTTCCTTCATCAGGATGGCCGCGACAACCATTGGTTCCATCAGCAGCTTCATAAGCGCCTCCTTTCTGTGCTTCCCGCCTGACAGTATTGATTCTACCCGACCTGCATGACGTCAGGATGAAGGAAATGTGACGCTTTGCTGAAAATCCATGAACAAATTGCAAACTTACCCTTGACACAGGGGATTTTGTTTGCTACAATAGCAACACACGTTGCGCAACGTATGTTGCCGAAAAGAGATGCCCCATGCCGCCCGCCTGCCGATTCACCCGCGAGCAAATTGTCGCCGCCGCCCTTGCCATCACCCGCGAGCGCGGCTTCGACGCCGTCACTGCCCGCGCCATTGCCGATACCCTGCATTCGTCCTCCAAGGTGATTTTCAGCGCCTTTTCGGGCATGGACGACCTGCTTGCCGCCACAATTGCCGCCGCGGACGCACAATACCGTGCTTACAGCGCTGATTTTGTCCGCGATTCTGCCGATCCGCCCTACAAAGCCGTCGGCACGGCGTACATCCGCTTCGCCCGAAACGAGCCGAACCTCTTCCACCTGCTCTACATGCGCGACCGCCGCCGGGAGGATCACAGCGGCGACGCGGAGAACATCGCTGTGCTGGTGGACTTCCTGATGGCGAAACTATCCCTCACCCGCGAGGAGGCGACGCTCCTGCACATCGAAATGTGGGCGTACGTCCACGGCATTGCGGTGCTGTGCGCGTCCGGGCAGCAGAATTGGGACGACGCGCTCATCAGCCGGATGCTGACCGACGGCTTCGAGGGCATCAAGAGCAGATTTCAGAAGAACGAGCAATGAGCAATGACGAATAAATGTGCGTGTTCGCCTTCACAAAAATACGGATTCATGCTATCATAAAGGAGGAAAATCCCCATGCGCCGCTATGCGTATCTTGACCATATTCGCTGGATGACGGTTCTGCTGGTCATTGCTTACCACGTCTGCTACCTCTTCAACGGGGTCGGCATCTTCGGCGGTGTGCCGAATGCGCGAAACCTGCCGCTTCTGGATACCATTTCCGGCACGGTGTACCCGTGGTTCATGGTGCTGCTGTTCGTCGTGGCGGGCATGTGCGCCCGGTTCGCACTTGTCCAGCAGGGGAATCGCGCGTTCCTGCGCAATCGGGCGCGGAAGCTGCTTGTGCCGTCAACCTTGGGGCTGTTCGTGCTGCAATGGGTGACGGGGTATCTCAATATCCGCATGGGCGGCGCGGTGGATACCATCCCGAAGCCCTTGCTGTACCCGATTTCGGTGCTGTCGGGCATTGGGCCGCTGTGGTTCGTGCAGCTGCTGTTTTTGTTCAGCGCGATTTTGGTGCTGATTCGCAGAATCGACCGGAATGACCATCTTTTCCGCATCGGCGAAAAGTGCTCGTCATGGCTGATTTGCGCCTTTGCGCTGCTGATTTGGGGTGCGGCGCAGGTCGGCAACATGCCCGTCATCACCACCTACCGCCTCGGCATTTACCTGACGGCGTTCCTACTGGGGTACGCGGTGTTCGCGCACGAATCGGTGATGGAACGCGTGGAGCGGATGCGCTGGGGGACGCTGGCGGCGGCGGTCATCGGCGCGGTGGCGTACGGCGCGTGGACGAACGGGCAGAATTTCACCGACGCGGCATATCTGCAAAGCCTGTGGGCGAATGTGTACCTGTGGGCGGCGGTGCTGGCGATTCTGGGCAACGCGCGCCATTATCTCCATCAGGAAACAGCGGTGTCGCGCTTCTTCACCCAGCGGAGTTACGCGCTGTATGTCGTGCATTACCCCGTACTGCTGCTGACGGCGCTCCTGCTGACCGAGCGGACGACGCTTCCGGCAGCGCTGATGTATTTGCTCACGCTGGTGATTGGCTTCGGCGCGACGCTGGGACTGTCGGAGGTCATCTGCCGGATTCCGGGGATTCACTATCTGGTGCTGGGCATCCGGAAGGAGAAAAAGGCATGAATGTATACGAATCCATCCCGACGATGGAGAAGGGCGAAATCCGCCTGCGCCCGGTGATGGCGGAGGATGAAGCGGCGCTTCTGCGCGTCTACGGCGACCCGCTGTCGCTGCCGTTCTTCAACAGCGACAACTGCCACGGTGACATTTTCTATTACGACACGCCGGAGAAGATGCGCCGTGCGATGGACTTCTGGCGCACGTCGTGGGAGCAGGGCTGGTTTGTGCGCTGGGCGATTGCATTGCGCAGCGAGGTCATTGGCACGGTGGAGCTTTGCCGCCGCGAGGAGTCGCCGGACGACCCGTACAGCGGCATGGGCATCCTGCGCGTGGATGTCGGCAGCGCGTGGGAGAAGTCGGACGTGCTGGCGGCAGTGATGGACGCGCTTCTGCCCGATGCGTACGCGCTGTTCAACTGCCGCACGCTGATGACGAAAGCCGCGCCGTATGCGGTTGCGCGTGTGGCGACGCTGACGGAATGCGGATTCGTGCGGAGCGACAAGCCGGTGATGGGACACCATGGGGAAAGGTTCGAGTATTATTGGGTCAGGGAAAAGTGAGGAGAATAGAGAAACGCGGCGCACAGGTCGATGAGGACTTGTGCGCCGCGTGCTTGTGGGGGAATTACAGCTTTGTGGGAAATCACAGCTTCGCGACTTCCGCCTTGAACTCCGGAATCGTGTCCACGAAGCGGTAGGGGGCGTATTCGCCATAGGCGGAGGGGCGGCTGATGGTGACAAATTGGATGCCTTTGTTAAGATAACGGCTATTCATTTCTGCCTTCAGCTGAACCACGGGTTTTCCCAGCTTCATGCGAATTGCCACACTGCCGATTTTATTGGCGTTCTTTGCCACAACGTAGCACATCGGATAACACCTCCTGAAATTCTGCTTCATTCTTAATTTTGCCCTGCTCATAGAGGGTGCGCATTTGAGCACCAACAGCAAGCGGATACTGCTTTTTGTACAAGTATTTATGCAGCCAGTTGTTTAACTGACGGTCAAAATAAGTGTTATACTGAATTTCAATAGGATAATGAAAATTATCCAGCTGATAATAGACATGCACCCCGCGATAGCCGTCGTCATTCGCTTTTCCATGCGACATATTCACAATCCGCAGTGCATCTGGCGGCGGATTTTTCAGAATTTCATCATAATCGTCGCGCAGAGAGCGAAAACCCAGCAAATCATTGAAAACTTTTGCCGTCGGTCTGTCCGGAAAATAGCGGTCATACTTGTGTGAAGCCGATTCCAATGACTTGACGCGATAGTCCAAAGCAAGCTGTTCTAAGGCTTCATGCTCGTCATACCAAACGGAAATTTCTTCAATTTCGTGCAAAAGTGCAGCTTTGGTGAAGTGCGCAAGGCTGTTTTTCAAAGAAAGTCCCAAATTTGTGCGGAATGATAGCGATTGCAGAATCTCAACCGACAGTCCATCTTGCAGCAAAAATCGGCACATGAAAACACCTCCCTGCACTGCCTACGTTCTTATTATAGCATGGGGCTATGCGTTCCGTCAAGAAGGGGGACAAAAGGGGCTTACTTCCTCCTCGGCAGCAGCGGCTGGTTGTCCACCTTCTGCGACAGCTTATCCTGATTGAGCTTGAACACATCCGCCACCTCGCTGATGGTGATGTACGCGCGATCATCGAGGTCGTGCACAATGTCCTTCATCCGGCTGATTTGGAAGCGGTTGACGACGAAGTACACAATCGTCATTTCCTCGTGCGAAAAACCGCCCTGCGCCGGGATGCACGTCATGCCCGTGCCGAACGCCTCGCCCAGCGCGCGGCAGATGGCGTCCGGGTTGCGGGTGACAATCAGCGCCGCTTTGCTGCGGTCGATGCCCTCAATGACGAAATCGACGACTTTCAGCCCGACGGCGTAGGCGATAATGGAATACAGGGGGAGAATCCAGCTGGAACGGAGCAGTCCGGCGAGGATGTACAGCACGACGTTGTAGCTCATGACGAACGTGCCGACGGTCATGCCGAGCTTGCGGGCGAAAATGACCGCCATGACCTCCATGCCGTCCATCGCGCCGCCGCCGCGGATGGCAAGCCCACTGCCGACGCCCGAAATCAATCCGCCGAAGAGCGCACAGAGCAGCAGATCCGTCCCGGCCAGCGGCGAGGAAATGCTGACGTCAAGCGGCAAAGGCCCCTGAATCAGCCACGCGCCGAGGGAGTAAATGAACACGGAATACACGGCGTAAATGGTAAACTGCACGCCCTGCCGCTTCAGCCCGAAGAGGAACAGCGGCACGTTGAGCAGCAGCAAAATCAGCGACAGACTGCACCAATCGGGGGTGATTTGCGCCAGCAGCATCGCCGTACCGGAAATGCCGGAGTCATAAAGATTGACGGGATAAAGGAAAACACTGACGCCGAACGCGTTGATTAGACCCGCAACGGTCAGCATGACGAAGCGATCCCCGCGGAGGTGGAGGTTCTTGAACTGCTGGAGGAAGGCTGACCAGTGGGAAGCGAAGAATTTGGCGGATTTGGGCGATTTTTTCATGGAGGGGTGCGCGCTCCTTTCCGGATAATATAATATGATAGAATTATAACACAGAAAAATGAACCCTGCAAGAAGATTTACACGGGCGCATCGAAATATTTGGCGGCGGAAAATCCGTTATCCTTCGAGCGAAATTCACAAAAATCAACTGATTCGCAACATACGTCAAGCAATGATTCAACATTCACGAAACCAGCAAAAAAGGGCATGGAAAAAACGTTTGTTTTTGTGTTACTATTTACATAGGCGGCGGGTGATCGAAAGGGGATCTACGCCGAATTTGGAATACAGGGGCAGCCTGTCTAATTCGCTTGGATGGGTGCTTTTGTGTTCCCCTGCTCCATTCATTTTCCGTAAAAGGAGGATATCCATGTTCAAACGTTCTTCTGTCTGGCGGGGATTGACGCTTGTGTTTTCCCTGCTGCTGGCCATCTCGCTGATGGCTGGTTCTATTCTGGAGACGTATCGTACATCCGTTGATGCGTTTTTCAACACGCGCAGTCAGCTGACGGAGACCGAAGTTGACGAAACCGGCGAGGCGTGGTCGTACGTCTCCAAGTTTAAGACGGCAAAGGAAGCCTTCGAGGGCTTGAAGGAGTTTGCCATCCGCGAATCGCAGGAAACGGTTGCCCTGCTCAAGAATGACGGCAACGCGCTTCCGCTGAGCAAGGATGCGAAAATCACCATGCTGGGCGTGCGCAGCTACGCGCCCGTGTACGGCTCCTCCGGCGGCTCGATTACCGACGGCAACGCGACCGTGCAGATTTTCGACTGCTTCACCGAGCGCGGCTTCCAGCTGAACCCGTCCGTGCAGGCGGCGTATGCGAAGTATTTTGCGGATAAGACGTGGACGAAGCCCCGTTTCGGCGGCGGCATCATCCCGGAATATGCCGAGATTACCGCGTACAATGACCCGCGCGAACTGACGTTGGACGAACTGACCGCCCTGAACGCTGATTTCCGCAAGGATTACGCGGAATACAGCGACGCGGCAATCGTCGTCGTCGGCCGCCCCGGCAGCGAAGCCGGCAATGGCTACTATCCCGGCAAGGACGGTCTGGCGGAAGGCGTCAGCACCGTTACCGGCAACATCCTCTCCCTCTCGGACGAGGAAATGGCGATGATTAACGAGGCGAAGGCGAACTTCGACAAGGTCATCGTGCTGGTCAACGCCACGAACCCGATGGAAATCGCCAACCTGAAGGACGACCCGGACATCGACGCCATCGTCTGGATCGGCTTCCCCGGCGCGTACGGCTTCTATGGCGTGGCGGACGTGCTCAACGGCACCGTCTCTCCCTCCGCGCACCTTGGCGACGTGATGGCGAAGAACAGCGCCCTCGCGCCCGCTATGGCGAACTACGGCAACATCCCGTGGACGAACGCGGCGGACTTCGCGGCGGAAGCGAATGTCAACTCCTACCTGATTGAGGCGGAAGGCATCTACGCCGGCTATCGCTACTACGAAACCCGCTATGCCGATATCGTGCTGGGCAACGGCGGCGCGGAAGCCAAGGCTGGCACCTACGCCAACGCCGACGGCACCGTCGCCACCGAGGACGGCACATGGGATTACGCCAACGAAGTCGTTTATCCCTTCGGCTATGGTCTGTCCTACACCACCTTCGAGCAGACGCTGGACAGCGTGACCATTGCGGACGACAAAAAGACCGCGACCGTCACCGTGACTGTGAAGAACACCGGCGACGTGGCGGGCAAGAGCGTTGTGGAAGTGTACGCAAGCGTGCCTTACACCGACTATGACCGCCAGAACGGCGTGGAAAAGGCCGCCGTGCAGCTGATGGATTTTGAAAAGTCTTCCACGCTGCAGCCCGGCACCTCCCAGACCATCACCATGAAGGTTGATCTGGCGAACCTCGCCTCCTACGACGCCAATGGCGCCAAGACCTACATCATCGACCCCGGCGACTACTACTTCGCCATCGGCACGGACGCGCATGACGCGCTGAACAACGTGCTTGCGGCGCAGGGCAAGACTGTCGCGGACGGCATGACCGCTGACGGCAACGCGGCAAAGACCTACAAGTGGACGTGGACGGGCGATGTGGACAAGACCACCTTCGCAGTGGGCAAGAACGGCACGACCATCACCAACCAGCTGACCGAAGGCGACTACGCCATGGATTACAACGCCTTTGAGCCCGGCACGGTGACCTACCTGAGCCGTGCCGACTGGAACGGCACGTTCCCCAAGACCTATTCCGGTCTGACCGCGAACGCGACGGTTTCCCGCCTGCTGAACAACGACCTGTATACCCTCAAGACCGATGACGACGTGTCCGACCTCATCTTCGGCGACACCACGTCTACGCTCACCATCAACGACATGAAGAACGCGCCTTACGATGACCCGCGCTGGGAAGAGCTGGTCAACAAGGTCACGGTCGCGGAATTCCTTGATTTCTCCGCCAATGCGTTCCACAACATTCAGGGCATCGCTTCCGTCAACATGCCGCAGAAGGCTGCGGACGACGGCCCCGGCGGCTCTGACTCCCACTACCTGAACGAAGGCGGCTATCAGGGCGTGCCCTACGCGGATGCGGCGGATTACACCTCCGGCACGCGCGTTGCGCCCTCTCCTGTGAACCTCGCCTACGCTTGGAACAAGGAACTGGCGTTTGAAAACGGCGAAATCATCCTCGGCGAATCTACCCTCGTGCTGGATCTGCCGATTATGATTGGCCCGGGCATGAACATCCACCGTCACGCGTACAACGCCCGCGGCGTGGAATACTACTCCGAAGACCCGATTCTGTCCGGCTATGTCGGCAGCGCGGTGGTGCAGGGCGCGCAGAGCAAGGGCACGCTCGTCAACATCAAGCACATGGGCTTCAACGATCAGGAAATCAACCGTTCCGGCGTTGCCGTGTTCATGAACGAACAGAAGGCGCGTGAGCTGGAGCTGCGCAACCTGCAGCAGGCGTTTGAAGGCAGCGGCAAGCCCGCTTCCTTTGAGGGCGACGCGACGAAGAACAACACCTACACCTCCGGCGCGCGCGGCGTGATGACCTCCTACAACCGCCACGGCGCGGTGGCTGCGAGCGCAAATGTGGCGACGATGGTCAACATCCTGCAGGGGGAATGGGGCTTCCACGGCTACAACGTGACGGACTTCACCGGCGTTTCGCTCAAGGCGGCGCCGAAGGAATCCCTGATGGCGGGCACGACCAACTTCTGCGGCTTCGGCGCGAGCGTCGATTACTGGAACGCGGAAGCGCTCTCTGGTGACCGTGCGATGCTGTTGGCGATTAAGAACGACATCCACAATGCCCTGTACGCGCTGGCGAACTCCGCGATGCTCAACGGTGTGAAGTCCACCACCGTTGTCAGCACGGTTGAAGTCATGACCCCGTGGCGCGTGGCGTACACCGCCTGCGAATACGCCTTTGGTGCGCTGGCGGCGCTGAGCTTCGTGTTCTGGGTCGTGAGCAAGGCAACTTCCAAGGGAGGCAAAAAGGCATGAAAAAGACGAGCATTTTCGCCACGGTGACGGCGCTTGCCGCCCTGGTGATTTATCTGGTAACGTCGCTGACCGGCTTTATGGCTGGCAAGGCGATGAACATCTGGCCCGTCGTGCTGACGGTCGCCGCCATTGTGCTGCTCTTCGCGGCAGACAAGATGAAGAAGCCCTCCGCTTTGAAGGACATCGTGATTGTGCTGACTGGCTTTGCGCTGATCGGCTGCATCTCCTTCTTTGCGATGGACCGCGTGAAGCTGGCTGCTGACGTGTGGTTCATCCCCGTCAACCGCCCCGCAACGGAGGATGTGGCGCTGTACTGCTCGCTGGCTGGCGTGGCGCTGTACCTGATTTCTTTCGTGACCGTGACGGTCAAGGCGTTCTCGCACAAGGAATAATCCCATCGTTTCGGAATGCGGGATAGGCCTGTATTCCGCCCCACCCGGAGCGCCCTGCTTCGGGTGGGGTTTTCGTGCAGAAAATACTATTTCCAAATGAGGATACGACACCGCATTTTCATTTGGAAATAGTATAAAAAACAATACACTGGAAAGGATGATTTTCCCGATGAAAGCAACCGCTTGGAACACCGGCTGGCTCTTCCGCCATTTGGACAGCCAGGAAAACTTCGTCCCCGTCACCCTCCCGCACGACGCCATGCAGGCGGAACCCCGCACGGAGCTGTCCGCGGGCGGCGTCAATTCCGGCTGGTATGAGGGGCGCGACTACGAGTACATCCGCCGCTTTACGCCGGATAAGTCCCTGCGCAACAAGACGCTGATGCTGGAATTTGAGGGCGTGTACCATCTGGCGGAGGTGTACCTGAACGGCGAGAAGATTGCCGAGCGCCCGTACGGCTACACGAATTTCTATGCGGACTTGACCGACCGCGTCCGCTTTGACGAGGAAAACGAGCTGCGCGTGATTGCCCGCAACAGCGATCAGCCCAACAGCCGCTGGTATTCCGGCGCGGGCATCTATCGCCCGGTGGTGCTGTGGACGGCGGACAAGCAGCAGCATATCGCCCTGAACGGCGTTCGCATTCGCACGGTGTCCATCAACCCCGCGACGGTGGAGGTTACCGTGCGCACAGTCGGCGCGGGGCGCGTGTCGGTGGATGTGCTTGCGGGCGAGAAGCAGGCTGCATCCGCCGCCGCGGACACGACGGGGGAAATCACCCTGACGCTGACTGTCCCCAACGCAAAGCTGTGGGACGTGGAGCACCCGAACCTCTACACCTGCCGCGTCCGCTTCGGCAGCGACGAGGACTTGCAGACCTTCGGCATCCGCACGCTTTCGTGGGGCAAAAAGGGCATCCTGCTCAACGGCGAGCGCGTCATTGTGCAGGGCGCGTGCATCCACCACGACCAGGGCATCCTCGGCGCGCGCTGCTATGCGCAGGGCGAAGAGCGCCGCGTCCGCCTGCTGAAGGAAAACGGCTACAACGCCGTCCGCAGCGCGCACAATCCCTGCTCGAAGGCGTTGCTGGACGCGTGCGACCGCCTCGGTATGCTGATGATGGACGAGTACATCGACCACTGGTACATCCACAAAACGGAATACGACTATGTGCCGTACTTTGACAAGTGGTGGAAGCAGGACATCGCCGACATGGTGGACAAGGACTACAACCACCCGTGCGTCATCCTGTACTCCACGGGCAACGAGGTCAGCGAAACGGCGCAGAAGAAGGGCATCCAGCTCACCCGCGAGCTGACGGACTACCTGCATTCGCTGGATAATACCCGCCCCGTCACCTGCGGCATCAACATCTTCTTCAACTTCCTGTCCTCCATCGGCTTCGGCGTGTACAGCGACGAGAAGGCGAAGAAGGAAGCCGAAAAGGCGGAGAAGCTGCGCGCCGCCGGGGTGCAGCCGCAGAAGAAGAAGGCCGTAGGCAGCAAGTTCTTCAACGACCTCGCGGGTCTGATGGGCGACGAGTTCATGAAGCGCGGCGCGACTTTGCACGGCTGCGACGTGCGCACGCGCGACGCGTTTGCCAACATGGACATTGCGGGCTACAACTACGGCATCTACCGCTACAAGCACGACCTGAAGAAGTACCCGAACCGGCTGATTCTGGGCAGCGAGACGTTCTGCAACGATGCGTACCGCTTCCGCGAGCAGGCGAAGAAGAACCCGCGTCTGGTGGGCGATTTCGTCTGGGCGGGGATGGACTATCTGGGTGAAGTCGGCGTTGGGTCGTGGGAATACAAGGCGTATGCGACGCAGTTCAGCGGGCTGGGCTGGACGACGGCGGGGTCGGGGCGAATCGACCTGAACGGCCGTCCGCTGGGCGAAGCGCTGTACACCCGCGTCGCGCTGGAGCAGGAAATCGGGCCGTACATCGCGGTTCGCCCGGTCATGTTCTCCGGCGAGAAGCATTCGCCGTCCGCATGGAAGATGACGGACGCCATGCCGTCGTGGAGCTGGGCTGGCTGCGAGGGCAAGAAGGCGCACATTGAGGTCTACGCGCGCGCGGCGAAGGTCGCTTTGCTGCTGAACGGCAAGAAAGTGGCGGAAAAGCAGCTGAAGAACGACTGCTTGGCGAAATTCACCATTCCGTACCAATCCGGCACGCTGGAAGCCGTGTCCTATGACGCGATTGACCGCGTGCTGGGGCGCTGCAAGCTGCAAACGGCCGGGGCGGACACGGTTCTGCGCGCCGTGCCGGAGGAAAAGAAAACGAAACCCGGCCGCCTGTGCTACATCCGCATCCGCTACACCGACCGCGCGGGCGAATTGAAGCCGATGGAACGCGGCATGGTGAACATCACGGTCAGCGGCGGCAAGCTGCTGGCGGCGGGCAGCGCGTGCCCCTTCCATCCGGGCAGCTACCTGACGCCGGAAACCGACACCTACTACGGCGAAGCGCTGGCAGTGGTGGAAGCAGGCGAAAGCGGTGCGGTGGAGGTTTCCATCAGCGACGGTGAGCGCAGCGACACGGTGAAGATTCCGATTGCGTAAGAAAAGCTTCCTATCTATAATGGTAACAGCCGCAGGTCGTATTGAGGACGGCGGCTGTTTTTTCGTACAATTGTAAATTCTGACGCGGGGGAGGTGGATTGGCAGGAAAATGGGGGGAAGGGGGAGAATATCAACAGCGGCAAATCAATTAGGAGGCAGCATATGAATCACTGCAAGCAAACGGTTTTTCTGATTCTACTGATGCTCGTCCTGCTCTTGCCGCTGGCATCGGCGGAGGGGCGCACGTTTATCACGGTGGATGGCTGCGTACCCCTCGAAATCCGGGAGGGCAGCGCGGTCACGGCGGAGGAACTCATCGTCCCGAAGTGGGGGAACGTCATCAATCCGCAGTTTGGCGACCAGATTTCCCCATCGCTTACCAATGGCAACACGGTGGTGGATGGCGACATCAGCAGCCTGCGCGTGCTGCTCCTGCTGGCGGACGCGGACGGGAACAAGTATCTGCAAGCCGCCGTGTGGGACGCGGACAGCGCGACGTACGCCATCACGCGCAGTTCAAACCTGCCGGAAAATGCGTATCTGGACACCTATCACGAGGGGGATGCTATCTTTCTGTCAGTTGGATACGACACGCCGGGATTTGCCGAATCGGGTGATTTGGACGACCTTGCGTGGCTGTACATCACGGCGGAATGGACGGACACGGACGCGTGGGTCGTGACCGATGTGACGGACGGGTTCTCGTTCTTTGCGGATTACGACGGCGGGCAGTACGTTGTCCGGGACTACTGGGACGAGGAAGTGCTGCAAACGATTTCGCGGGATGCAACACTGGACACATTCGACTTTGTGAACCCGTTCGCGGCGGAAATCGGGTGGATGAAGTAAGATGAACAAGCTCTGGAATCTGCAAAACTACTCGGCGGAGACGCTGCACCGAACCGTCAGGCGCGACGGGCTGCGCATCCGGATTCATCCGCAGGTGCATCCGTTCCTGCGCCGCGAAGTGCATACGTTTGTCCGCTGGCTGCGGGCAAATTACCCGTTTCCGATTCGGGTGAACGTTTACATCCCGAACACGAAGAAAATCCGCGCGAACGACGGCGATTTGTGCTACGGGCGCTGCTTTGTGCCGGATGACCCGGACGACAGCATCACCATCGACGTCGCCGGGGGCTACGACTACGACGGCGACTTTCGGGCGCTGCAAAATTACACATGGGGAACCATATTCATGCTGGCGCACGAGCTGGGGCACTACTACCAGTACCTGAACCGCGTTTCGCTGACTCCGCGCGGGATTGAGTGACAGGCGACGTACTACGCGCACCGGGTGCAGGAAGCGTATTATGACGCGGAGTGGGACGAGATGGACGAGTGGGCGGAGGAGTGTGCGGATGAGTCCTGACGGCGGAGTTTAGGACGTAAAAGTCGAAGAGCCTTGGTATTATCAAGGGGGGAATGATCTCCTCATCGCGCATCCGGCAGGAAAAAGTTCCCCGATTTTTCGCGCGCAAGTTGCTTTTCCCTTGCGCGAATCCGCCGATTATGCTATAATAGGATTGCTGCTGAAAATTGCGTGCTTCGGCGGCAACTTGTGAAAGCCTTGAAATCACCGGGTTTCAGGCGCATGAGCCCATAGCTCAGTAGGATAGAGCGACTGCCTCCTAAGCAGTAGGTCGTGGGTTCGACTCCCACTGGACTCAATCCCCAAACAAGCAATTCTTTCTGGCTGATGTTCTCGCGTGCGTCTTGCCAAACGCGCGAAGGGCATCGGCTGGAAAGATTTTTTTGCCTTCTATTGGAAATCTATGTTTTGCTCCGCTGCTGGCGTTGATGGCAGTTTTCCAACATTTCGCCTTTTTTGCCAACACCGCTGTTCTGGCAAACGGACGATTTGCCTAACATTCGCGTGCGCAGCGTGTCAGCAATTTTCTGCGCTCCGTATTTTCTGGCATTATCTGTATGACTTTGTGGATTTTCAATGGATAAAATAACAATATTTTTTAGTAACCGTGATGATTTCCTGTGCATCGAATTATCAACTCTTCTCATGCCCTGTTTCGCTATGTTGGATGCGGTTAGACAAAGAAGCAGCCGTGTGCTGGAATGCAAACTGCCTGACGCTTTTGATGGCAGCAAAAAACTCTGCGGGAGATTTCCGCAGAGCTTTCGAGTATATTGGCGTATGTGCGATTATCCCAGTGTCTTGGCGAGCATTTTCAGCATAGCGACCATATCCGGATTGCTGAAAATTTTGAGCAGCACTTCTGAATTAAGCCCCGCCTGCTGCACTTGCTCTTCCACGGCTTTATCCTGCGCTTCCGGCACGATTTTCACGCCCTTTCCGCCATAAAACGCCTGCTCAAACAGCTGCGCATTGTTTCTGCGGCTCTCGTCCAGAATGTGCGAATACTGATCCGTTACCATTGTCGCCTGCGCATGACCGGAATCCCCCTGCACCGCCTTAATATCGCCGCCATTCAGCTTGAGTTTGTAGGTGATGCTGGAGTGCCGCAGACTATGGAAGCAGACTTGCGGAAGCGCGTTTGCCTCAATCAGCTGCCGCATACTCTTGCGGATAATGTTCGATTCCACCGGCTGACCACGGCTTCCCGCGATGACGAGGTTGTAGTCGTGGTACTCTGCACCCAACTGCTCAATTAGCAAATCCTGCTCCATTTTCCACTTCGTCAGGTTTTCAGCAACCGTCTTGGGCAGAAAAATTTTGCGGATGCTGGCCCGCGTTTTCGGCTTTTTCAGAATCAGCACGGTTTTGTTCTGCAAGCCGATTTCGGGGAATGTGGTCAGCACGTCCTTGCTGTCGGTGGCTGCACAAACTTCCCGGTATGGCGATACTTGTTGTCCGTCATCAAGGGAACCGCGGGCGTTTTCAGCAGTCCCTGATAGAACATTTCCAGCACTCGCGGCGTAATTTCCTTCAACCGCAGTTCGCCGAGTTTAGGGGCAATGTAGTGCCGAATCAGCCCGGTGTTTGATACTATTTCCAAATTCACCTGCGCCATCTGCTTGCGCCTTTTCCGCGCTTGCGTCCGCTCATTCCGCTTAGCGTAGCGCTGCTACGCTGCGTTTCATTCGCGTTAGCCAGCGCGAAAAATTCGCTTCGCATCTTGGCGCATTCTCATTTGGAAATAGTATGAGCTGTAACCGTTAATCGCCCACTTCGTCTTGCCGTAGAGCGAAACATACTCTTTCAGCAGTTCATTGAGCGTGTTGCAGGTCGGAAGGGTAAAATAATCAGACATAATGAAGTTATCCAAATTAAAGGGTCAAAAAAGCTGTCAACCCGGCTTATCTAAGCAGGATTGACAGCGGCAAATAACGCTTTATTTTACTTCAGGACGACATCAAAAGCGTTGTAGAAATAGAAGCGGCTCATCAGGGTCTGGTGGAGTTCGCCGGAAATGCTGTAATACAGGTTATTCTCCGCGGGATTTGTGCCATAGCTGAAATCGTCGGTATCGGCCACCATGGCGGAGATCAGAGCGGCGTTCACGTCGTACATCATGTCGCGTTTGCCGCCGCAAGCTGCGTAGATGAAGAAGCTGTCCTTAAAGTCCGCCTGAGCGTTGAGGGCGTCTTTGAGCAGCTGCATCTGTTCTTCCACAGGCATATCCAGGCCCATTTCCGTGGCACTGCTGATGTTGGCTGAGAAGGGCATGTACCACTTGGCATAGTCCAGGCTATGGAACAGCTGATGCCAGCAGGCGTAACAGCCACGGGAGAAGCCGGAGAAGGCGCGATGATCCCGGGAGGCGATGAAGCCCGCTTCATCCGCGGTTTCGGCATAGGTGCGGTAGGCGCTTTCCACAGCGGGCATGATATCGTTGCGCATTTCCTTGGTAGAGAAGGCTTCCATGTCGATGGAACGGGTTTCGTAGTCGTAGTAGTAGGTGGGGAACACCATGATGAAGGGCGCAGTGACGCCCACTTCGATCATGTTATCCAAGGCGTTCTTGGCCTTTTCATCTCCGATGAAGCTGTCCTGGGTTTCGTTGGTGCCGTGGAGGAAGTAGATCACGTTGTAGCGTTCGGTGCCGTTTTCATCATAGCCGTAGGGCAGGTACACATTGACCCAACCGGGCTGCTCCGCGCCGTAGGCGGTGGTGGTGTAATCCAGGCGCACCACGGTGCCGGGCTGGGTGGATGGCGCGTCGTAGAATTTGCTGTCGTATTTCTTGAACACAGTCTCCGCGCCGATCACGTCGTCGGTGGTGATGACCTTCTTGTCTTCGGGCTTTTCCCGGCTTTCCGCCAAGGCGGGGAGGGCGCTCAGAATCAGTGCCAGCGCACACAGCAGAGCAATGAACTTTTTCATGGGGGAAATCCTCCTGTCATTCAGAATACGCATTTTATTTGGTTTTTTCGGAAGGAACATGGGAAACTTCGTTACGTGGCCTGCTTCTTGGCCTTCCTGCTGTCCAGGATAGCGATGACCAGGAACAGGGCGGCCAGCACGCCGGTGCCGATCTGGCCGTAAGTGATGGCGTCCTGCCACCAGCCGTGCACTTCTTCCACAATGGTGTTGAAGCCCATGCCGTTCATGGCGTTGGAGTTGGCCACGGTATAGAGGATGTGCTTGGTGGCTTCCCGCATGGCGGACACTACCTGGGGATCGTCGGAATAGGTCTTGAGCTTAGCGGTCCACTTGGAGGCGTCGTTGCAGTCCCAGCCGTCGCCGCCCGCCAGCAGGCCCTGGATCACGTCCATGAAAGCGTTGTTGTTGGAGAAGTCAGTGAGCACGAAGCCGGGCATGCCGAACTCGCCGCGCAGGATGTTGGTGATGAGGTTGTAGTCACCGCCGGCCCAGGTAGCGCCCAGACGGTTGAAGGAGGTCATCACGCAGTAGGCGTTGGCATCGGCAATGGGATATTCAAAGGCCTGCAGGTAGATTTCGCGGGCGGCCTGTTCGTTGGTCCATACGCAGATACCGTCGCGGCCCGTTTCCTGATCGTTGAAGGCGAAGTGCTTGTTATATACATACACGCCCTTGCTCTGGATTCCGGCGGTTTCGGCGGCGCAGGTCTTGCCGGAAATGAAGGGGTCTTCCGAATAGTATTCAAAGTTGCGGCCGGAATAGGGGGTGCGGTGGATGTTGGCCCCGGGGCCGTAGATGCCGGAGTAGGCCTTGCGGTTGGCCATCAGGCAGTCGTTGCCCATGGAACGGCCCACGGCTTCGGCGATGGCGGTGTCAAAGGACGCGGCCATCACGTCTTCGCTGGTGTAGCTGGTGGAGGAGGAGCCGCCGGTCAGGGTGGCAGTGATGCCCTGGGGGCCGTTTTCATCCTTGGTGGCGGGCTTGCCAACGGACTTGACCGCGGCAGTGGCATGGTAGGTCTGGCCGATCAGCTTGGTCATTTCGTTGAACTTCACCTGATCCATCAGGTCGTCCCAGGTGTAGGTCTGACCATTCTGCAGGGTGATGGAGCCGTCCAGCGGCACGCCGATGAAGTGGGCCAGGGTCAGTTCGCCTTCCTTGCCCAGGGTGGGCATGGTGCCCTTCTTTTCGGAATCGATGATGGTGTTCAGGGCTTTCACCAGCTCGTCGTTGGCGGCCATCTGCACGGCGGCCTTGTAGGTGTTGCTGGAAAGATCGGCTTTGGGCATGGTGCCCGCCCAGTCGGCGCGGGTCAGGTACTTGATATCGTTGCTGGCATCGGCGTCAAACTTGTTCAGATCACCGTGATCCAGCTGGTTGGTGATGGCAAAGCCGGTGCGGGAGGTGGCGTAGGTGGTGGTGTCCTGCTTGGCCTGCTTGTAAACCACAGCCAGGTCAGCCCGTCCTTCGCCCACCATCTTGGCGGAGTCCACAGCGCCGTTCAGGGTATCGCTCTGGGCGGCCTTCTGCATCAGGATGTTGTTCAGGGCTTCGTGAGCGCCGTTGCCGGTGGCGAAGTAATAATTGCCCTCGTCCACGATATAGGTCTTGGCGCCGTTGGCGTCATAGGCGCGCATTTCGCTCTTGGCCACGGACACGTTTGCGGTCACGGTCTTGCCCGCGGGCACGTCGATCTTGGTGTAGCCAACCAGCTCCACGGCAGCCTTTTCGATGCCGTTCTGCTTGTCGTAATCGGTATAGGGGCTCTGCATGTAGATCAGCACCGCTTCCCGGGCATCCCGGTCAGAAGGGTTGGTGACATCCACGGTGAAGTCGAAGGTATCGCCGTTTTCCTTCATGTTCAGCTTGCCGTAAGAAAGATTGCTGTAATTCAGGCCATAGCCGAAGGGGAAGGCCACGGTCTTGGCATAATCGTAATCGCCCACGTTGGCATTGCCCAGCACGGCGTCTTCGTAGCGGGTTTCATAGTAGCGGTAGCCGATGTAGATGCCTTCCTGATAGACCACATAGTATTCGTTATTGGTCTTGGCGAAGGCCAGGCCCTTTTCCGCCGCGTTGGTGTAGGAGGTCACATAGGCGTTCTGCACAGCGGGAGAGGTGGTGTTGTCGTAGCAGTAGGTGTCCACCAGACGGCCGGAGGGATTGATCTTGCCGCTGAGCAGATCGCCGATGGCGCGGATGCCGCTCTGACCCACTTCGCCCACCCACAGGCAGGCGTCGATGCCGAAGTCCTCGCCGCATACGGCGGGCTCGATTACGTCCAGCTCCACGGCGTTGGCGGTGTTCAGCAGCAGCACGATCTTTTTCAGGAAACCGGCGGCTTTCAGCTCAGCCAGCTTGCGCAGGATGTCCTTTTCCTCGGCACTGATGGAGAGCATGTTGCCGCCCGCGTCGGACGCGCCCACCACGGGCAGGTCCTTGCCCTCGCCGCACACACGGCCGATGACCATGATGGCGGCGTCGTTGTACTGGGAAACGGAATCCCATTCCGCGGCGGAGAAGGCGCTCAGGGGGGCTTCGTTGACGGCGAATTCTTCGTTCTTGAAGATGTAGTTATTCAGGGAACCGGCGGCGCTCTTCTGGCCGTAATCCTTGCCCGCGCCTTCCCGATAGAAGGCCCACAGGGTGGGGTTCACGGTAAAGCCGTCCTGCTCCAGGGCGTCCTTTAACGTCATGGCCTTGGAGGTGTCCATGCCGCCGGAGCCGGTGCCGCCGTAGACGAACCGGGCGGAGGAGGTACCAAGCAGGCTTACCTTTTCATTGCTGGACAAGGGCAGGGCATTGTTCCGGTTCAGCAGCAGCACAGCACCATTGGCGACCACGCTTTCGCACACCAGGTCGGCGGCGGCAGCCTGGGCCGCGCTGTCCTCAAAGTCGGATACGAAGCGGGGCGGTAGATCCTCCGCCGCGTCGCCCACGATGGTGCTCCCCTCGATGCCCAGCACCATGTTGATGATGGTGGCGTAGTTATTGGCGATGGGGCCGGCGATCATAAGGAACGCGAACAGAAACGCGAATACGCCGCACAGGATTTTCCATATTAGCTTGTCCTTGGGCTTGTTGTTCTTGGCCATTGTAATTCTCCTTTGTTGTTAAAGTGCAGCAAGCGGAATCTATCTTGAGAAAGAAATCAAGAAGTATCGCTTATTGGAGTCCAGAGGGCGAAGCCCTTTGGCGCAGGATTGGGGGCGCGGAGCCCCAAAAAGGCCGCCGCACTTTTCGCACGGCGGCCCAAGGAATTCAGGTCAGGCAAGCGGGATTATTCGGTGATGTTGAATACATCGATGGTGTCTTCCACGTTGGAGCAGGCAACGATCTTGTTTGCCAGGGTCACGTCGTCCAGGTCTTCGCGCAGGTCTTCTACGGTGATCACGGTGCCGGCGATGTTGTGGTTGGTGATGAAGTCGGCAGCGCCGTCGTCAGTGCCATCGGGGAAAGCGATGTCGCTCATTTCGTCGGTCCAGTTGAAGGTGTCCAGCACCATGGCATAGCCCAGCACGTTGCGGCCGAAGGATTTGCCATGCTGTTCAAAGTAGATGCCATCCAGGGTATTCAGGGTGATGTCGAAGTGGCAGGCTTCGTCGTCAGCGGATTCAGCGGAGGAATAGGTGCCAGAGTACACGATCAGCTTGTTGCCCTTCAGGCCGGGATCAGTGGTACCAAACACATATTCGCGGTAGAACAGTTCATAGTGGGTATCGTCACGGAGTACCAGGCTCAGGTCGCGGGTCCAGTACCAGCCAACCTGATCAATGAAGCTAACTTCGCTCAGGTTATAGGTGCTCTTGATGGGTTCAGCGGAAGCGATGCTCATCATGGACAGGGCCAGGATCAGGGCAGCCAGCAGGGCAACGATCTTTTTCATGGGGAATCCTCCTTCATTATCTCAACCTGCCTTGGCAGGTCGTCTTTGTGGTTATACTGTAACAAATGGGCGATTTCATTACAAGGCGTACATCGTAACTGATGGATTTTACATCGTAATTGCTTATTTGAACAGCACGTCCTTGAACGCATTATAGAAGAAATATCGGGCTTTCAGGGTCTGATGGATTTCATTGGAAACGGAGGCGTAAAAGTTGTTTTCCTGAGGATCAGTGCCGAAACTGAAAGCTTCATCTTCCAGAAAAAGCTGGATCATACCCATCATGCCTTCGTAAGCTACGTCCCGTTTTCCGCCCAGAGCGATATAGTAGAAGATATCGTCTTTATATTCGCTGTACTTTTCCATTGCGTTGTGAATGCTGACCATGTTGAGAGGCAACTCCCGCTGATCCACGCCGGAGAAGGGGCAGAACCATTTAGCCCAATCATACATATTGTAAGAAATATTCCAGCACATTTTGCTGCCCTGGCTGTAACCGGCAAAGCAGCGGTGGGTACGGGAAGCAGAGAAACCGGCATCATCCGCAGTTTCAGCATAGGTGGCGTATTTGCTTTCTACAGCGGGCATCAAATCCTGACGCACCTCGGTCACGAACAAATCAAAATCTACAGCACGGTTTTCATAGTCATAGTAATATGTGGGACACACCAAAATGAACGGTTCGGCAACTCCCACTTCGATCATGTTGTCGATGGCGTTCTTCACCTTTTCATCGCCGATGAAGCTGTCCTGCATTTCATTGGCTCCGTGGGTAAAGTAAATGATGTTATACTGGTTCGTTGCATCATAGCCATAGGGAAGGTATACATTGGCCCACTGGTTCAGGGTGTCGCCGTATACTGACGTGGTATAGTCCAAGCGTTCGACAGTTCCCGGCTGGGTAGAGGGGCCATCGTAAAATTTCCCATCGTACATGTGGAATACAGAGGTGGCGGATTCATTCAGCTCAGTGGTAATCGTTTTCTTATCCTCCGGTGCTTGCCGTTTTTCCTCGGCAACGGCAGCCAAAGCAGAGGCCAGCAGCACAAGAGCAAGCAGGATGGACAGCAGTTTTTTCATTTTCTTTTCCTCCTTCATTCAGGAAACGGCAGACGCTTTTCATGCGTCTGCTGGATATATCACTTGAACAGCACGTCCTGGAAAGCGTTGTACAGGTTAAAGCGACCCTTGAGGGTTTGGTGGATTTCCTTGGAGATGGCCGCGTAGCAGTTGTTCGCGGCGGGATCGGTGCCGAAGGAGAAAGCGTCATCCGCGATCATGGCGTTGATCAGCTCCACTACGCCGTCATAGGCGATGTCGCGCTTGCCGCCGGAGCAGATGTAGAAGAACACGTCGCTGGCATACTCGTTATCCTTCATAGCTTCCTTGAGAGGCTCGAAGTTGTTCATGCTGGAAGCGGACATGGGCACGAAGTACTTGGCGTAATCCATGCAGCGGTAGGTCACCTGCCAGCAGACGGAGCTGCCCTGGCTGTAGCCGGAGTAGGCGCGATGGGCGCGGGAGGCAATGAAGCCCACTTCGTCAGCGGTTTCGGCATAGGTGGAGTACTTGGTTTCAACGGCGGGCATCAGGTCGTTCCGTACCTCGTCCACGAACACGGCGTGGTTGGTGGCGCGGTCGGCGTAGTTGTAATAGTAGGTGGGGCACACCATGATGAAGGGCTCGCAAATACCCATATCAATCATGTTGTCGATAGCGTTCTTCACCAGCTCGTCGCCGATGAAGCTGTCCTGGGTTTCATTGGTGCCGTGGAAGAAGTAGATGATGTTGTACTGCTTGGAGGCGTCGTAGCCATAAGGCACGTACACGTTGGCCCACTGGTTCAGGGTGTCGCCGTACACAGAGGTAGTATATTCCAGCTTTTCAATGGTGCCGGCGTGGTCGCAGGGCGCTTCCCAGAACTTGGGGGCATAGTTGCGGAAGTGGGATTCGTTTCCGCCGTCCAATTCGGTGACGGTTTCCTTCCGGTCTTCGGGGGCTTCCCGGCCTTCCGCCAGGGCGGGGATCATGGCGCACAGGGCCAGCATCAGGGCCAGAACCAGGCAAACGAGCTTTTTCATCATGGGTTCCTCCTTCTTCTTGGGAGATTTTGTAATGCTATTTTACAAAGGCGATAGGGAGTCAATCAAGGTGAACCGCGTAACTGCGCTTTTTTACATCGTAATTGTTTACTGGATGGTCAGAGTGGACCGGAAGATGATTTCGCCCAATTCATCTTCCTGGTAGGTGAGCACGCCGGTTTCCTCGCGGGTGATGATCAGGCTGCCGTCCTCTGCGGTTTCCGTAGAGGATGCGCCTTCACATTCCATGCCATATTCTTCCTCGCTGAAGGTGAAATAGAATTCCCGGCTGCTTTTGCCGTCCTCGTTGGTGATGCTGTCCCACAGGCTGTGCACGTTGCCGGGGCCGGTAATGTAACCGATGTCGATTTCCACCTGGCAGTCATCGGGAGATTCGCCGGACGCCTTGCAGGTGAACCGGATCAATTCATGATCAGGACCGGTCATGGTAACGCTGAACATGCCTGCCTCCCGGGTGATCACCGGGGCCAGGGCGGCCCAATCGCTGGAGAAGGTTCCATTCTCGATCAGGTTGGTGTCAAAGCGCACGCCGTCTTTCGTGGCGGTGGCGTTCAGGTAAGCGTCCCCGTCGCAAGCGGCGGTCAACAGAATCTCATCGTTCTCCTGCCGCAGGGTGCAGGTGACGGCGCCGTATTGGGCAATCACGTTCGCCAGTTCCTCCGCTTCGGATTCGGCGGTGACGGTGAGGGTAAAGGTCCGGCCGTTCATGAGATGCGTCAGAACATCATACACGGATTCGGCGCTTTCGGCCTGGGCGAAACAGCCGCCCAGGAAAAGTATCATTAGCAGCAAAGCAAACATTTTCTTCAAGGGAAGTCCCTCCTTTTCACGCTTTCAACAGCGCATCTTTAATAATGATCGTACAGAAAAACGCGGCCCGCCGCAAGGCGAACCGCGCAATTGATAGGTTTTACATCGTAATTATTGTTCCGGATCCAGCAAAAGAATATCCAGGAAGAACATTTTCCCCCGCTGCTCGGCAGTGAGCATGCCGTTGTACTTTTCCGCGATGCGGTTCATGCTCTTCATGCCGAAGCCGTGCCAGTCCGGATCGTTCTTGGTTTGGGGCAGGCCGTCCACAAAGGCAATATCGTCCTCACAGGGGTTTTCCATGTGGATAGTGAGCATGTTCCCGTCCCGGACGGAGGACAGGGAAATGAAGCGCTCCACCCCATCCGGCAGGGCGGACACTGCGTTGATGGCGTTGGTCAGGGCGTTCTGGAACAGGGAGTACAAGTCCAATTCCTCCACGAAGGAAAAGCCCGTCATGCCCAGGGAGCAAGTCAGCACGATGCCACGCTGCTGGCAGATGCCGATTTTTTCGGCCAGCAGCACGTCCAATACTTCATTGCCCGAATTGGCGGGCCGCTCGTAAGCGGCGATGGATTGCTTGAGCTTATCCAATTGCTCCTGGGGCACCGTGCCCCGGAAGGATTTGATCAGGTGCTTTAAGTCGTGGTACTTTTCGTTGATCAGCTGGGCGCTTTCCTTGCTGGCCTCGTACTGCACCCGCTGGGTGTGCACCAGCTCCCGCATGGTTTCCATGTTGCTGGTGAGCCGCGCCTGCTCCATCACGCCGAACTGCAGGGCGATCACCAGCACGTCGATCACGATCTGAAACAGCGCTTCGACGATCACGGCCTGCTGGTTCCGGTCCGGGTTATCCTGAGTGAGCCGCGCCATACCGATGCACAGCAGCAGCACGAACACGGAAAAAATGGCTTTCAGCTTGTTGTCAAAATTGTCCTCCCGGTTTTTGACGAAGGGCCGCAGGGCGAAGAACATCAGCGTATACACCGCGCCGTAACAGATCAGATCGACGATCAGCACGCCCTCCGAACGGCTGGAAAAGCTGTTCATCCATGCGATTTGCCGGGCCAGGGTTTTCACGGTGCCCGCAATGTCCTGGGCGATATACCCGGTGGCCGCCATGAACAGCACCGTCCAGATGCTTTCATCGTAGCAGAACCAGGTGATAACATTCAGCGTGAGATACACCAGCAGCGCGGCGGCAGCATGGGTGACCATGGCCAGGGGCGTGCTGCCCACGATGTAGATGCCCCGGGCGAAATACTGCACCGCGCAGCCCGCCAGCACGGACAGGATCAGCCGCGGATAAAAGTGGCTCCGCCGCTTCAGGGGATAGGATACCAGCAGCAGCCCGATCACCGATTGCAGCAGCAGCAGCGCGCTGCGCCCCTGCTGATACCACACAGGCATATAGGTCATTACCGGCTCCCCCCTTTATATTGGGCCAGGGCCGTAAGAAATTCCTTGCGTTTGCTGCTGCTGATGGGCAGCTCGTGGCCGTGCACCATCACAGTGCTTCCATTCACCGCCCGCACATATTTCAGGTTCACCAGGAAGGACACGCTGCAGCGGATAAAATGGACCGGGGCCAGCTTGTCCTCATAGCTTTTTAGGTTGCCCCACTGCCGGATGATTTCGCTGTCCGTATGGATGAGCACGTCATGGTTGGATACTTCGATAAACGTGATTTCGTCCGCGTTGACGCGGCGGATCTCTTCCTTGGTACGCACCTCCAGGGTCATGGAGGTGTTCTGGTGGGCCAGCATCCGGCACGCCCGGTCCATCTTGGTGGAAAATTCCTCGTAGCGCACGGGCTTGAGCACATAGTCGAACGCACATACAGAATATCCCTCGATGGCGTACTGGGTGAGCATGGTGATAAAAATGATCATCACCCGGTTGTCCATCTGCCGGACGCGCTTGGCCGCGTCGATGCCCAGCATATCCGGCACTTGAATGTCCATGAACAGAATGTCCGCGTCGCACTTGTATTCAGTGAGGAAGGGAATGGAGCGGTCATACAGCTTTAATTGATAGGAAAAACCTTCATGGGCCTCCGCATATTTTTTCAGCATCTGGGACAGGCGTTCCGCCTGTTCCGTTTGATCCTCCAAAATGATAATATTCAGCATTCTTATATCCCCTCGTTTTGAGCATTGATACGATTTCCAGATTCACCTGCGCCATCTGCTTGCGCCTTTTCCCTTCTGGCGTCCGCTCATTCCACTTAGCGTAGCGCTGCTACGCTGCGTTTCATTCACGTTAGCCAGAATGAAAAATTCGCGGCGCATCTTGGCGCATTCTTATCTGGAAATAGTATGAGATGGATGATTCCCTTGATTCTTTTATATACAGTATAGCAAAATCAAAAGGCAGAAGCAATAGGCACATCGTAACTGATCGGCTTTACATCGTAAAAGCCCTGACCTTCCGAGAAGATCAGGGCAAAACGATACAGTTTAAGAGAAAGGGAGATTATTTTTTCGCACCTTGCTTCATGCAGCCGGAAACCACCATCAACAAGGATGCGGCCACCTGAAACGCGATGCAGGCGACGCCGGTATAGAAAGCGCTCCAGGCGTACTTCAAATCGTGATGCTTGATATTGATGGTGTCGATGGTCTTCTTCGTCAGCTCATACTGCCGCTGATCCTCCTGCCAGAGCAGGCGGATGGTGTCATTTTCATATTGCAGATCAATTTCATGGAACAGAATCAGCTGCACCGCCAGCGCCATCACGCAGCAAGCGATGGCGTACAGGCTCACGGAAATTGAGCCGCTGTCGCCAAATGCATCGGCGATGCGGGTAAAACCCATGGTGAGGATCACGATGGCGAAAACGATCAGCGTCAGGCGGCGATCCGTGCGCCGGAAGCACTGGCATTTGGCGGAGTACACCCCCAGCGTGGCGGCCAACACCAGGTAAATGGGCGGGAATAGCACATATTCCACTGCCTCCCAGCGGGGCAGACCAAACAGGGAATCGGGTAAAATCGGTGTGGTCATGCTGATGATCTTAACGATCTGAAACGTCAGGTGCTCCACCGCGTAGCCCGCGGCGCAGGCGGAGGCTACAGTGAGGAAATTCAGGTTGAAACAAAAACACATTGCTGCGATGGATGTGGAAAAAACCAGGATGATCCTAAGCAGCCGCATCAGCATTTCCGGGGCTGTGGGAATATAGAAAAGGAAAAGGTAAGACGCCGCCACAGTAGCCAATGTGCCCAGCAGATACCGAAAGAAAAAGTGCTGCCGCTTTTCGCAAGGAAACAGAAAAATCAATTCCGCCAGCAGAATCTCAAAGGCGAAGGCAATCCGATGGGTGACGCTCATAGGCTTTTCCCTCCCAGAAAATCCGTTACAGCGTTCAGAAAGGCTGGCCGCATCTTGCGCGAAACAGATATCTCGGCTCCGGACACGGTCACTGTTTCCCGGGACACCGCCTCCAGGTATTTGAGATTGACCAGATAGCTTTGATTGCACTGGGCGAAATGGGGCCGATTGATTTTTTTCTGTGCCTCCTTCAGGGTGGTGTATTCGGTGAAATCTCCCTGGGCAGTGTGATAGATCACATAATGCCCGGTGACCTCCAGATATTTAATGATGGAAAGGGGCACCAGGTGAAGGGTGCCCTCCTGCTTGATCTGAATCACTTCATCATTCTTTTTCGCTGTCCGGGCCACAGCCCGCTTGATTTTGATGGCAAAGCTGTATTTGTTTACCGGCTTCAAAATAAAATCCGTCGCGTCCACCTCATAGCCGGAAATGGCGTACTGGGCCATGTTCGTGACGAAAATCAGAATAACGGTGGGGTCCACCTTTCGCAACGCCTGGGCAGTTTCCATGCCGTTTACGCCGGGCATGTCAATATCCATCAGCACGATATCAAAGCCCTTCATTTCACCCATGATGAAATTCAGGCCGGAAGGATAGGGCGCTATTTCAAACTGAATCTGCTCCTGCCGGGAAAGCTCATTCAGATACCCTTGGATTTTCTCCCGTTCAGCGGCGTCGTCCTCCACGATCGCAACACGTATCATTTCGTCCCCTCCACGCTTTGCCTGCTGCGCAGCATACATATTGCTTAGATTGCTTTACCAAATACATTATAACGAAATGCCTTTTGAAAATCAACAAATCATGAAAGGACAGTTATCGGTTTGCTGCTGTTTTCTATTTTTTTTAGCTTACTGACACCGGCTCAGTGAAACAAAATGTCAATCCATGCGTTGTACAGGAAATGGCGACCGGTCAAGGTCTGATGCAAACCATTGGATTTACAGAGGAAAAGATTGTTTCCCGCTTCCGTATTCAGGCCGTAAGAGAAACAGTCCGGGCTTTTGAGCAAGCCGTTCACCAGATTCACCGTGGCGGTGGACAGATCATCCCGAGGGCCGCCGCAGCAGGCGTACACGAAGTACTTGCCCTGATAATCGCTCTGTGCATATACGCTGTCGGTGATTGTGGAAATGCCAATACTGTTGCTCATGGGCAGGAAATAATAAGCGGTGTCCAACAGCTTGCAGAAGGAATACCAGCACACGCGGCAACCGTTGGAATAACCGGCGAAGGCGCGGTGATTCCGGCTGACGGCAAAGCCGGCGTCGTCCGGCGTTTCAGCATAGGTGCTGTACGCGCTTTCCACAGCAGGCATCAGCTCCAGCCGAATCTCTTGAACAAACTTTTCCACATTCAAGGCGCGATTCCCGTAATCGTAGTAGTAGGTAGGAAACACCATGATAAAAGGAACGGCCACACCCACTTCGATCATGTTGTCAACAGCATTCTTGGCTTTTTCATCCATGATGAAGCTGTCCTGTGTTTCATTGGTGCCATGAAAGAAATACATCACAGGATAGCGCTCCGTTCCATTTTTCTTTGAAAAAGCGGCCTGCCGGAGCGTGTTCGTTCCAGCAGGCCGCAAAGCAACGATTTGATTATTTCGCAGCGCCCCAGTAAGCGGCAGCGTCAGATAGCCAGGCTTCTTCCGTCTCGAAGGCGGGGGTGCTGCCGCCGGTGGCCGTCGTGGAGCGGACGTACTGGCCGCCGTCGGCAAAGCCCAGGCAGAAGTTCAGGCCGAAGGTGAAAGCACCGTCTTCCTCGGTCAGGTCGTAGGTATAGTCCACCGTGCGGATATCGCCGTGGGTGATCATGTTTTCGATGGTCGCTCCTTCGTAGCTGTAGCTGGTGAAGGCGAGGAAGATCTCTTCGTCGTCCATGTTCGTCCAGTAGCCGTAGTAGTAATAGGTCACGCCATCGCCTTCCGTGCTCTGGGCCATCCGGGCAAAGCCGTCTTCATACAGGTCGATCTTCAGGGAAACGTTCTTTTTGCTGGTTTCAGGATCGCTCACAGCGGTAAACTGGTAAGCGATGGCCTTGCCGGACACATCCTCCTGCATGCTCTGCTCGGGGGTGTATTCCTGCCAGACTTCATAGTCGGTGGTGGGGGTCTTGTATTCGGCCAGGGCGGTGCAGGCGAGGGACAGGATCGCGATCAGGGCGATCAGGGTGCGGAACAGGTTCTTCATGGATTTTTCCTCCTTTATTTATTCAACACCGTATCGGTGCTTGAATCGAAATGAGTCAGCGGGCTTTACGGCTGCCGGCTGCCATAGCGGCGATGCTGAGGGCAACGGCCAGCACCAGCGCAACGCAGGTGAGGATGAAGAACACGGACAGGCCGGTGTTCATCACGTCGCCGGTGAGATAGAAGGCCACATAGCTGGCGCGTCCGGCGGCAAAGGCCGCGGCGGCGGCGGCCAGAGCAGTGAAAGTCAGGAACGAAGGAACGTGGAGCACATCCTTGAAGGCGGCGACTGCGCCAAGCACGAGGGCCGCGGCCAGCAGGATCGTGACCAAGGGCACGTTTTCAGTGCTTTCAAAGGATGACGCGGTCAGCACACGGTAAAAGATCAGGCTGAGCGCGGTCAGGACGGGCACGGTCAGACGCAGGGCGAAGGCCCGTTCGTTTTCAGGCTTACGCATGGCTTCCTTCCTCCTTTTTATTGACGTTGAACAGATACAAAGCAGCGGTGAGGAGGGCGGCTGCGCCAAAGACGATTTCCAGCGCCAGCAGCGCGGGCTGCCACCAGGGAGTGACTGTTTCGATGCGGTCATTTGCGGACTGGCCGTTCATGGCCGAGCTGTTGACGAAGGCGTACAGCACGTGATGGGCGGCTTCACGCATGGCGACGCGCAGCGTGGGATCGCTCCTGAAGGCTTCCGCGGACAGGGTGGTATTGACGTATGAGCCGCTTTCCGCGTCGAAGGTGCCGTTGTTCATCATGGTGGAGGTGCCGGCGGCGATGATGGCGTTGCCGTCATACAGACCGGCGGTGGGAGAGTTCAGGTCAGTGATCACGAAGCAGTCGCTGCCCCATTCCTTGCGCAGCACGGTGGTCATCAGGTCGTATTCCGCCGCGGTGCCGAGCACGCCCAGGCGGTTGTAGGAGCCCATGAGGCCCATCGCGCCGCCGTAGGTCATCAAGCCCTCGAAGCCGCGCAGCATGTTCTCGCGCAGATCCTGTTCGGTCACAAAGGTGGCCACGCCGATGCGGTTCTGCTCCTGGTCGTTGGCGGAGAAGTGCTTGACCACCATCACCAGGCCCTTGCTCCAGCCGCCCTTGACCTGCTCCGCGCCAATCAGGCTGTTGAGTACGGGGTCGGCGGAGTAATATTCGGTGGCGCGGCCGCCGTAAGGCGTGCGGTGCAGGTTGGTACCGGGGCCGTAAAGGAAGCTGGCACCGCAGTACAGGCTGTCTTCTCCCATCATCTCGCCCTCGGCAAGGGCCAGCGCCTTGTTGAAGGTGGAGGCCAGGGTAGGTTCGGAACAGTAGAAGCTGGCATCCATGGGCACCAGATCCACCTTTTCTTCCGTGATGCCGTCGCTGACCATGTAGGAAGACCCGATGGGCTGCCGGTCAGCGCCGACTTTACTGTACAGGTAGGGGATGTTGAGACCGGTGGGCGAATCGCCGCCGATGATCTCCAGGAAGGAAACCGACGGTGCGGCGCTGATACGGTAGCGGCCATTGGCGACCAGCGCCACGATGTCCTCAACGGTCAGGTTATCCAGCAGTGTGTTCCAGTACTCGTCGTTATAAGGACGTCCGCGCATCATCGCGGCAGAAAGAATGGTGCTGCCGTCGCCGGTCTTGACGTCATACACTTGGATGCGGGAGGCGGTGTCGTTGTACTTACCGTTCTCATACTTTTTCTTGTCGTTGAGGGCGGCTTTCAGCTTATCCCCGGCGGTCAGCTGAATGGTCTCGGGCCAGGTGCCCTGCCAATCCTGACGGGAAAGATAGGTGATTCGATCCGCTTCCTCCAGCCAGTAGTTGATGTCCGCATCCGGAAAGCTGGCGGTAATGGATTCACCAGTGTAGAGGGACTTGGCGTAAGTGCTGGCATCCGTTTCCGCCTGGTTCCAGGTATAGGTCAGGGCGGCGCTGCCGTTCACGTTCGCTCCCTTGGCGGCCAGGATGTTATTCACCGCGTCATGGGCGCTGCTGCCGACAGCGAAATAATAATTCCCCGCTTCCATGATATAGGTGCCATAGCCCTTCGTATCAAAGGACGCCAGCCATTGCATGGGTACTTGGACTGTCACGGTTTCAGAAGCGCCGGGCGCCAGTTCAGCGGTCTTTTCAAAACCCATCAGCTGTACGGCGGCTTTTTCAATCAGGTGCTCTTTATCGTATTCTGTGTAGGGGGATTGGCCGTATACCTGTACCACTTCTTTGCCAGTTACAGCGCCAGTGTTGGTCACCTTCACCTGAACAGCGGCGGTGTGCGCGGTGTCATCGAAGGTAACACCTTGCAATTCCTGAGTAAACGTGGTATAGCTCAGGCCATATCCAAAGGGGTACAGCACATCCTGTTCCCAGGTCCAGCCGCCGAAGGAGGCGTTGCCCTGATTCAGTACACTGTCCTCGTAGCGGGTCTCATAATATTTGTAGTCCTTGTAAATGCTTTCGGCGTACACCACATAGGTCTTCGCCTGGGAGGCCATGATTTTGGAGGCGTTGGTATAGCTGTGGTCGCCGTAATTCTGCATCGCGGCGGAGGCGTGGGAATCCACAGCCACCGTTTCCACCGTGCGGCCAGAAGGAGAGGCTTTGCCTGTGATCACATCCGCCAGGCCGTAAGCGCCGCGGTAGCCAGCGTTGCCCAGGTGCAGGATTGCGCTGATTTCCGGATCAGCCTGCAGAGAAGCCATTTCGGGATAAAAGTCACCGCTGAGCAAAACGATGACCTTGCCCGCCGCCGCTTTCGCATGGGCGATCAGGGAAAGCTCCTCGGCAGTCAGAGCCAGGCCGCCCTCCGGCATGTCAGCGCCCTCTCCGGCGGAACGTCCGATGACCACTAACGCGGCATCCGCCTGCGCACCTTCGGTGATGACGTTCAGGCCGTCAAATGTAAGCGCCTGCTCGACGGTCGTGGCGTTGGCCAGGTCCGCGGCGTTCATGCTGCCGCCGCCATGGGCCAGGGCCTGCATGAAGCTACCGCCTCCCAGCACCAGTACAGTACCATTTTGCATAGGCAGCGCATTGTTTTCATTTTTCAGCAGGATCGTACCCTCCCGGCCGATCTGCCGAATCAGCGCCGCTTTGGCCTGATACTGTTCTTCCAGGGAATTGTAGGCGGATTTGAAATACTGGGTATCTTCTTTCTCCGCACCGTTGGCTTTCACGATGCGGCTGGTTTCGATGCCCAGGGTGGAATTGATCAACGCGGAATATGTGCCCGCCACGCCGCTGCCTGCCACAGTAAACGCCGTGAGCAGGACGAACACAACCGTCAGGGTACGCCATAATCCGGTTCTTCTCTGTTTCATGGTCTTTCTTCCTCCTTCGTTTCTCCCATGATTTTCATGGCTGTATCATAGCTGAAAAGGACAAAAAAGCAATAGAAAACGCCCAACCTTGCAGATTGGGCGCATAAAATGATTTCATTAGTCCGACATGGGAAGAAGCAGCTTCAGGGAGAATATCTGCTGATCCATACTGATGGTCATTTCTCCCCGGTACTTTTTCACCAGGTATTGCATACTTTTGACTCCGTAGCCATGGATTGTCTGATCTGATTTTGTTGTGACCGGTAAGCCGTTCTCTACCTGTAGGGTATCTCCTTGATAGAAATTCTCCACACAGACGGAGGTCATGCCCATTGCGCCGACGATTGTCAGGGTGATGATGCGCATATCGGGACTTTCCACCTGCCGGACTGCCTCGATGGCATTGTCCAATGCATTGCCGAAAAGTGAGTAGATATCCGGCTTCTCCATGAAGTTCAGCCTCTGCCCGTCTGCCACACAATTTAGGCGGATCTTTTCTTTCTGACAGATCAATCCCTTCTCAGAAAGCAGGAGATTCAGCACCTCATTTCCCGTATCCACCCGGGAATCGTACACATCGATCAATTCTCGGATGCTGTCGATCTCCCGCTGGGTACTGTCATCCTGCTGGGCGGAAATCAGCCGCAGCAAATGACGCATGTCATGGCATTTCAGGTTGAGCATCCGTACCGTTTCCTGAGACAATGCCAACTGCTTGCGCTCCTGGTTCCACATTTCCTGAATCACAGCCGCTTCATGCTTCATCTCATCCATTTTAAAAATGTTGTGGAGAATCACCAGCGCGCCGACGCAAGCTGCCATATCATACAAATCCATGATCACTTGCTGAACTGTGCTGAGCCCATCTTTATTCGCCCGCCAAAGCGCGGTCAGCACCACTGTGCAAACCAGGATCATACCGCTGACCGACAGGATTTTCCGATTCGCCATATACTTGACCGTATTTCGGTTGATCCTGCGCGTGAACGATAACACCATCAAGGCAAGCAACGCGAAGATCAAAAGCAGATAAACTCCGTTATATGTGATGCCTTTTTCCAAACCAGTCGATAATATCACAAGATCGAAAATCCGGTTGAAGGTGTGCTGCGCAGCGTAAGCCGCCGCGCCGCAGTACAGCGCCGACAGCAGATCGCAGTCAAAGCATAACATCGTGACCGCGATCCCCAGACTGAATAAAATCAAATATCTGAAGATATAGAGCGGCAGGATTGACGCCCAGGTGATGTTCCACTGTTTGGAAAGAAAAAAGCTTATCGCCAGCATGGGAAGCAACCGCAGAAAAAAGTGCTTTCTCCTTGGCAAATGAATCACCATGGGAATCAAAAAGAGGAAGTATTCCACCAGAAATTCATACCTGGGGAAGCGATCCAGCCACCAATTCAAAATTGTCACAGGTTTTTTCCCTCCCCCAGCCAGATATTCAAGTCCTGCATAAACTGCTTTTTCTTGGGATGACTGATTTGGATCGTCTCTCCGTTGATCAATCGAATATCATAACCAAGCACAGCTTGGATCGCTTTCGGGTTCACAAGATAGCAGCTGTTGCAGCGAAGAAAGCCGGACCCCCGAAGAGACGCTTCCGTTTCCGCCAGGGAACCGGTGGCCTGAACAGCGTCCTTAAAGGTGTGATAGGTGAGCATGTGCCGATTCACCTCGACATACAAAATATCCCTCGCCGGCAGACGGATGATGCCCTGCCGCATATTCAGCGTCACGTATTCTTCCACGCGCGTCTGCAAAATCCCGATGCATTTTCGCATCCGCATGAGAAAATCATAATAGCTGACGGGTTTGAGAATGAATCCAGCGGCGTTTACATCGTATCCCCTCACTGCATACTGCGCCATATTCGTAACAAATACCAGCAGCACGCTGCTGTCCTTTTTCCGCAGAGCTGTAGCCGCTTCCATCCCATTGAGACCCGGCATCTGAATATCCAAAAAAATAAGATCATAATCCGGCCTGTATTGTTCAATAAAGACGCCTGCATTATCCAATACAGTTACCTGAAAAGAGTCGTCCGGACAATTCTCTGTAAAAAAATGATGGATGTGGCTTTGTAACAGATCGCTGTCTTGCTTTTCATCCTCTACGATGGCAAGCCGAAAGACCATTCTTTCCCCACTCCTCGCATCGCTTGCTTTTCTATGCTACTATAATAAAGTCGTATCTACGCCAACCTTCGGTAGAGACAAAAACGATTTGGAAAGGGAAGGAGCGTAGCGACTGAGCCTTCCAAATCGCGCGGCATTTGCCGCCTCCATTGGGTATCGAAATCCACTTTGGATTTTGATATAAGGATACCCCTCATAATTGCGCCAAAACCAGCCGTGTCATCTTCGGCGACCCAAAGTTTCGAGAAAAAGCGCAATTCAAGCGCACTGTTTGCACGCGAAATAAACCTCGTTACGCAACCTTCATTCGATTGCGAGCAAGGTATAAATTCGCAAGTGCAAACAGTGTGCAGCAATGCTGATGCAGTTTTTCCCGTCCTCGGAATCGTGTTTTGCAAAAATGAAAGATTCTCTTTATCACGCAAAACACATGTTCAACTTTGGAACGAACCGAGGATTTCGCATGTTCGATTGCCTTGAGCAGCTCGAACTTTTCGCCGCTTGCTTTCTTCAGCTGCGACGGACGCTTGTTGATTTGATACCGGATAGGATGTCCTTCATTGTTGACAAGAATTGCATCATCCTTCTTTTCTGCACCCAGATACCCGCTGTCCGCATCCACGCCGATGTGCTCCTTGTAGCCGAAGTACCATTGGTTGCCCTTTTTGACGGAATGAGCTTCCGGATCACGCTGCTTTTCCTTGTTTTTCGTCGATGAAGGCGCGGCTATCAGCATCGAATCCACAATCGTTCCCTTTTTCAGCATCAGATTGCACTTCTGCAAACTTTCGACCACATTCGTGAAAAAAGCCTCGCCAAGCTGATTCCGTTCGAGGATATGCCGAAAACGCCCGATGGTATCGCCATCCGGCACCTGATTGCTGGAGTCCACGCCGCAGAACTGCGAGAACGCACGGCTGTCGATGATTTCATTGCGCGCCGCGTCATCCGCGAGGTTGTAGAGGTGCTGCAGCACATAGATTCGGAGCATCAATTCCAAGTCGTAGGGCTTATTGCCGCGCTCTCCTTTGTAATAGTGCGGCTGCACGATCCCGACCCATTCCGACCACGGAATCAGTTTCTCCATGATTCCCAGAAACTCTTTCTTCTTCGTTGATGCCTGCCCCAGCTCGTCGCTGATCAGGCTCATCGTCAATTGCTTCTTCACCTCTTTATTATACCTCTTTCCTAACCTTTTTGCTGTTCTTTCTTTGTGCGGGATTGCCCTTATATTTAATGCGGCAAAAACTACTTCATTCAAAGAACAATCGGAGAAAAAGACATATTCCGCATTCCTTTGGCTATTGAGAAATAAGGATTTTCGCCCATTTCTTTTTGGCGACGGTCTTGTAAATTTTTGCGTTACAGCAGGGATCAGTGTAGCGGTTCCGTTCATCATTACGAATGCTCTTGGGATTTCTTCTGGCAGTTATGGGATAATCACCGGATGCCTCGGCTTTGGCTCTGTTTTAAGCGCCTTGTTCCAAACCAAACATCCTTGTAAAACGGAGCTTAAATACCCATATGTTAAAGTAGGAAGCCTTGGATTCATAATGCTATTGATTAGTCTTATTGCGCGGATTCCATATCATCATATCCTCACAGTTATGGCTTTTTGCATACTTGAGTTTATCGTTGGTTGGCTAAGCGTAGCAATCAACATCAAGACAATTACAACAATCCAAATATTTGTCCAAGATGACCTTCGTGGCCAAGTTATTGGCACTCTGACAGCAGTATCATATAGTTTGATACCTATATCGCTGCTTTTGGCTGGTACAGCTGTTGACATGGTGGAATCTTACGTTATCCCGCTGATTTGCGGCAGTCTGCTTGTTGTGTTGCTCGGATGTATACGTCTGTTGGACTTGCGTGCAAATAAGTTGCCGACAGAATAGGGTTATGAATACATTTTCTTAAACCATCAGGCAGTAATACGCGCTTGCAAACAGCAGCACATTCGCTGCTGCGGATATTCCACGCTTGATTTTCAAGCCGTACACAGAGGGGCAGCATACGGCAAAATAGGCAATGTTCTCAACGCCCCACAAAAGGAACAGGCGCGGTGAAAAAGCGGAGTACAGAAAGCCGACAGCAAGGGTAAGCAGCAGGTTAATTGCAACTGCGTTCAAGCCGTAGGACAGGATAAGAACCCGTCTTCATAAGCGATGAAGCAGCACAGCGGCACCTGCAATGCGGATCATTGCTTCCTCAATTGAAACTAAAATTTCAAGCTCCTTTGCGAGACGGCGAGCAGCATTCATCCAGCCAAAGGTGCGTTCGACAATCCAGCGCCACGGAAGTTTTACCCACTCATGAGGCTTAATTTTCTCGGAAATGTCCACTCGGCGCTGGAGCTGCTGCTGTACTTCGGCGATAAACGTGCCGCGATAGCCTGCATCGGCACAAAAGGCTTGAATTGACGGATACTTTTCGCAGGCTTTCTGCGCCGCCAGAATGCCCGATTTCGTGTCGTGGATATTGGCAGCATGAACCACGATGCTCAGCAAGTTACCCATTGTGTCTACGACGGCATGCCGTTTGCGCCCTTTTGTTTTTTCCTCCGTCGATGCCGCACGCTTCGTTGTCCGCAACCGTTTTTACGCTTTGCGAATCAATTAGCGCATAGTGCGGTTCGGCACTTTTCCCCGCATCTTTACGAGTTTTTTCAACCAGATGAGCGAGAATTTTCTCCCACAATCCCGACTTTTCTCCACGGCTGAAAAAGCTGTACACCGTTTGATACGGCGGAAAGTCATGCGGAAGCTGACGCCACTGACAGCCGGTCTTTACAATGTACAGCACGGCGTTTGTCAGTTCGCGCTTGCTCCACTTCCGATTCCGCATTCCCGAATACAGTGGCTCTATTTCTTCCCACTGGCTGTCTGTCAAGTCCGTCGGGTACGGCTTGCGCCCTGCTCTTACTTCTTTCATGCTGCTATTATACCATGTTTTACTTATGAAGACAAGCTCTAAGAATTTCAAACTCCCGCAGCAGTGCCATTGCAATCATCAGCTTTTGCCGTGTCCCCTTCGAGAGAGCAGACGGTATTTTGTTTTGATGCTCACGCATATCGAGCCTTTCCAGAAGCTCGGTTTCGGAAGCGCCGCTTTGAGGGTAGACTGCCTTGGTAAAATGCAGATGTTCCAGCAGGGATAATTCCTCATAGAAAACCGGCGTGTCAGGGATATAGGAAATTGGATAAGTATCTGGGCGCAGAGAAAAAATATCTTTTCCGTCCCAGAGAATCATGCCCTTGTCCGGGGGAAGGAAACGATAAATGCTCTTTATGGCAGTCGATTTTCCGGCACCGTTTTCTCCAATCAGATCAACAATTTTTCCTCTGTTCGCGGAAAAGGAAAGACCGTCCAATGCAACCGTTTTGCCGTATGAGTAGTAGACTTGTCTGACTTCAAAATCCATTTTCCGCTCCTTTCCAGCGGCATATCCTTGCACCGCCACTTATCACTTTTAGCCTTTGAACGATATAACTATCCAATATGATTATACCATGCAAATTGCGAACTTTTCAATTACTGTCTCCATACAAATGTGCAACTTTTCTATGAACGCCGCACTTTTTCGCCGCCACGCTTGCCGCCTTGCGGCGTTCCTCGCTGTATGGTGCGGTCAGCCGAAAGGAGAACCGCCCCTTGCGGATTTCAAATTCCATGCAGCCCGTGTCCGGATCTGCGTCGGTCTGGCGGCACTCGCCGGGGTGAGCTGCGGCATAGGCGGTCAGCCTGTTCTTGAGGTCGGTGTTGTGGGTGCGGATATAGATTAGCGGGCCTTTCTCGTCAAACCATATATCGGTGGTCTTTTCCTGCTTCGTAAGCTCTGTTCTCATAAACTCTCCTTTCTGCGCCCCTGTTACGCAATATGGGCATTTTTCGGGTGTTTTTCCCGGCTCTTGACTTGGGGAAAACGGCGATTTTTCAATGGAAAACGCTCCGGCGATACATTCCTCGTCCGAAGCGTTCCCAGCGTCAAATATGCGATTTTTCCGGCTCTTGACCATCAATCATAAATCAACTCACGCTTGATGATTTCCTCGGCTCGGCTGCGGATGGAGTTCATGGACTGCACCCATAACATCTGATTTTCCGCTTTCATAGCTTCGTCTACGCCCTCGGCTTCGGCCATCTGCTCAATGATAAGACTGCATCTTTCCGTTGCCTGCTCGTTCAGATCGGCAAGGTAGGTGTGTAGTTCACCTGAGAGGACAAGGGTCGAATAGAGGGCAGGGCGAAACTGTCTCAAATACGCCCTGTGAAGATTGCCCCACCTGCCAATGGGACGGTGTTCCTCCGGCAGCTTCCAGTCCGGCACATAGTAATCGCCTACGAGAATGTAGTCGATGCCGTTTTCGTGGATTCTTGGCTTCAATTCTTTCATGCTGGTACTTCCTCCTGTCTTGCTTTCTTTTTGTGGTACTCATCTCTGCGCTTGGCAAGGGTGGCTTCATATCGCCGAATGGCTTCGGGGTCTCCGGCTTCCGCATCGGCTTTCATTTTCTGATAGCATCTGACGGTGGCTTCACTCTGGTGTTTCCGTTTCTCAGCCAGCTTCCTTGCGGCTTCTTCATCGGTCTTGGCAAGCTCCACAAGGGCTTCGTGTTCCGCTTTGCGCTTGGCAGTCCTTGTGCGGACATACTCCTTTTTTCGGGCTTCCATCATGGCGGCGTACTCTGGATCAGCCGCCATTCTCGCTTCCTCACGCTCCTTTTTGCGCTGTCTGGCTTCGGCTTCCTTGGCTTTCAGAGCTTCCCACGCCTTAGCGGCTTCCGGGTCGGTTTTCGCCGCGTCTTTCAGTTCCTTGCGTGTCAGCTTCTTTTTACGGTTGGCTCTTTCTATCCGCTTACGCTCATTTTCCAGCATTTTCTCCTGCCTGATGCGCTCCTTTTCCTCTAACCGGCTGATATATTCCGGGGCGGCTTCTCTGGCTTTCTGCAACTTCTGACGGTGTTTCTGATTTCGCTCACGCTGAATTGCAAGATGTTCCTCGTATTTTGCAACCGCTTCGGGGTCTCCGGCTTCCGCAGCCGCCCGCAGAGCGTCCAGTTTCTGCTTTCTGCGCTCTGTTGATCGCTTGCCCTTTTCCTGCTTCTTCCGCAGCTGCTCGGCTTCGATGGCGGCAATGCGTTCTTCCTCGGAAACAGCTTCAACAGGCGGGTAGTAGTTGCCGATGAAATTGAAATGAATATCAATGTTCTGCTGGCGGTAGATAGTCCGTCCGCCTGTGGCTTCGTGAACCTCAATCCTGTCAATGAACGCATAGAGCATGGTATCGGTCAGTTCCTCGCAGTCCCGGTATTTCCTGACCAGAGCGATAAAGCGGGATGCGTCCACCTGCTTGATCTCGTCCTGCTGAACCAGACTTTCCAGCTCTGCAACACGCTTTTCCAACACAAGCTGTTCTTCATCGTACTGCTGAATCATGCGCTGTGCCTGTCGCTCCGGCAGTAAGCCGCTCAAGGTACTCTCATATAGCTTGCTAATTTTCTCGTCCAATTCAGTCATTCGCTTCTTCGCTTCGGCAAGCTCCTGCTGTCCGTTGTCCGCCGCTCTTGCCTGATGCTCATTCCAAACGGCTTTGAGCTGCTGAATAAACTCGACCTCGTTTTCAAGGACATATTTGCTCACCGCTTGAATTGCCCGCAAAATCGCCGCTTCCAGAACCGATGTTTTCACATAGTGGGAGACGCAATCGTTTGTGGCGCTTCGGTAGTTGCCGCATTGGAAAGCGGAATCAGAATCATAGCGTTTGCCGCTGTGCTTGGTTTCTGGGCTGATATAGCCCATCCTTGCCCCGCAGTCAGCGCAGTACACCAGCCCGGACAGGCGGTGGGAGTAGGTGCCGTTCGCCACTCTCGGCTTTTTCTTTGAGCGTATCTTTCTGGCAATATCCCATGTGTCTTGGTCGATGATGGCTTCATGCGTGTCGGGGAAAATCATCAGCTCGTCCGGTGTTGCGGCTCTGCGCTGCTTGGTCTTGAAGTTCTCGCAGATGGATTTGCCCAACACAGTATGACCGAGATATTCCTGCCGATCAAGGATGTAGCCAACGGTGGTTGCACTCCATCGGTAGGGGTCTGCCACATTCTTGTGCCGACAATTCTTCGGTTGATTTAAGGCTGCATAAGCGGAGGGAATCAGCACCTTCTCCGCTGTCAGCATTTCCGCAATGGCGGTGGTGCTGTTGCCCTGACAAACCAGACGGAAGATTTTTCTGACAACCTCTGCGGCTGGCTCGTCCACGATGAGGGTCTGCTTATCGTCCGGCTTTCGCTTGTAGCCATAAGGGATAGAGCCGCTGCATCGCATTCCGTCTTTCATTCTGGACTTGAAGATTGCCTTGATTTTGTTGCTGGTGTCCTTGGCGTACCACTCGTTCATGATGTTCAAGAACGGCGTGAAGTCATTGTCCTGCGGGGTGGCGCTGTCCACATTGTTGTTGACAGCGATGAAGCGAACGCCCTTCTTCGGGAAAAGAATCTCCGTGTAATAGCCGACTTGCAGGTAATTTCTGCCAAAACGACTAAGGTTTTTTACAATCAGGACTTCCACATGACCTGCTTCGATTTCTTCCAGCAGGGCGGCAAAGCCGGGACGGTTGAAATTCGTACCCGAATAACCGTCGTCATAAAAATGGCGAATGTTTCTCAGCCCTTTCTGACGGGCATATTCTTCGAGGTATTTTTTCTGGTTCTGGATGGAGTTTGATTCCCCGGCCTGTTCATCGTCCCTTGACAGACGCTCATACAGGGCTGTGATTTTGATTTCTTCCTTCTTAGCCACGGTTTTGACCTCCCTTCTTCAAAGAAATCTTCGTTTGTGAAACGCTCCTTTTTTCTATCCTCTTATAGTGTAACCGTTGGGGTCTGTCGCCACGAATGAGGTCGGATAGTCCGTGGTCGGAAAGCATTGCATCAGGTTGGGCTTCACAAAAAATCTTGTTTTCCCCGAACCGCTGCCGCCGATCACCAGCACATTTTTATTCCGGGCCGTCTTTGGGTCTTTGGGCCTGCCGTTCATGGTGAGCCGTTCCGTTTGGGTAAGCAGAATGTTATTTTCAAACTTGGGGTCGATATAAGGCGCTATATCCTTGGCCGTCCCCTAGCGGGCGCTGCCGTACTCCATACCCTTACGATACTTTTTCACATTTTTGCCCTTGCAGTACACCACCAGCCGCACGATCACCGCACCGGCGATACCGATGCACAGGTCAAACGGATGCAGGCTGGGGAGGGGATTTGCAAAGGCCGCTGAAAAGCCGTCCGCAAAGTGTAAGAGCTTCCCCGACAGGTCAGCGCCAGCGGCCAGCCGGTACGCCTGCCCAACTTTCCCGAACAGATACACAAAGATCAGATACGGGAGGTTCAAAATCAGCAATTTCCTTACGTCAGGCTTCACAGCTCCAGCCCCCTTTCCTCGATTTTTTCCTTGGCCCGCTGCTTGGTCTGCGCCGCTACCTTTTGCTTCACAGCGGACAAAACCTTGCGGATAGAGGGCCGCTGCTCCTTGGAAAGCGTCTTGGCCGTAAACTCCCGAAACGCCTGTTCCAGATTGTCCGCGTCCTTGGATTTGAAAATCACAACATAGTGGGGCGGTTGGGTGTTCTTATCCTTTCGCAAGGTAAAATCCACGCCGTATTTTTTTGCACAGGGCTTGAACGCTCCAATGTTGGCCTCGGTAATCTCGATGTTGGAGAGGGCGACCCCATGCTTTTTTAACTGCTTTAGGCTCTGCTGGCCGTGATGCAGCGTGTTCTTGCTCTTGGCCCGGTGCTGCAGGTACTTTTTCAGCGCCGCTTGCAGCACTTGGGCCGTGAGCTTGCCCGTTTTCATAGACAGGGCAATGGTCTTTTGGGTGACTTCTTCCTGCAATAGTATCCCTCCTTGTCTGAAAGTCAGAAGCGGCGTCTAAGGTGGAACCACCAGACGCCGCAGATAAATGTGGGTCAAATCCGTACCCGCAGGCCGGAAAGGTCGTCGGCCCGGATACCGACAAGATACCAGCTATCGGCCATTTCAATGCGGGTGGGCCGCCATTTGCCGCCAATCATCACGTCGAAGCACTCCCCGCAATGGAGGCCGCCGTAGTAGTCGGCCAGATCAAAGCGGATGTCGTAGCGGTCTGTCTGCTCGTCAAAAATCAATGCGCCCTGCTTCATAGGGTCGTCCTCCTTTTCTCGTTACAGGCTTTCGTCCCCGCCGCAGGAACCGTCCGGCAGGCCGGATTTGGACTTTCCCCAATCCGGCTGCGCCATGTCGTGCGCGACAAGGGCCGTGTAGTAGTTGGAAATAGTGCTGGGGGCGTTAAACAGCATAGCCCGTAGGTACTGTTTGATGTTGCGGACGCGGGTTGTGTTCTCCCGCAGGCCATCCAGCACAAAGCGGATATGTTCGCCGTTGAGCTTCATGTACTTTGACTTTACCAGCTCGGCGGGGTAGTCGTCCCCGGCAACACGGATCGTCTTGCGGGAGGTGCAGACGGTTTCCAGCATCAGGTCTACGATCTCGTCAAGCTGCTCCCAGTCAATTTGAGAATCCTGAATGAGATAGTCATACTCGATGTTCTCCAAAATGATTTCCCGATAAATCCGTACAGCCTCGTCCTTTCCCGTCCTTTTCCTTTCCGGCGGCGTAGCCGCTGCCTCCGCAGGGGGAGGGGTCAGGGAGAGGAAATGAATGGAATCGGTACTTTGTCCATCTGTATTTATTTTTTCTGTCTTTGGTAAGTAAGTTGTTTGTATATCTTTATTTAATTGCGTTGGATTTCCCGACGACGGATTATCCGATGTCGGATTTTCCAACACCGGGTCAGCCGATGTTGGATTTTCCAATACCGGGTTTTCCAATACCGGCTGCTCGTAGATGGTATAGACCATATCGGCCATTTTGCCTTTCGGGTCGCGTCCTTGCTCCCGCCTGATATATCCAGCCTTTTCAAGCTCCCATACCGCCGTCCTAATCGCGTCGATGCTTTCCCGGTTGATAAGGGACAGGCCCTTTAGGGTGTAGTCCCAATCCTCCGGCAAGGACAGCATTTGCGACAGCAGGCCCTTGGCTTTCAGGGACAGGGCCTTGTTCCGCAGGTGGTGATTTGACATCACCGTGTAGCCTCGATTCTTTTCTACGCGGAATACTGCCATATCAAAATCAGCTCCTTTCACAGTGAATTTGGCCCCGCTGCAAGACCGGTGAGCTTGCCCGGCTGATAGGGACACTCTGCATAGACGCAGAATTGATATTTCCAATCCGGGCGATAAAAGCGGCAGGTGCCGCAATCCTCCGGCGCGTCCGCCCCGCCGCCGTCGTAGTGATCGAAACCGGGCTTTTCCTGCATCAGCCGTTCAAAGGCCCGATTCTGGCCGGAAGTAAGGTACATAGTGTCACCTCCTTTCCTTGGGCAAAAAGAAATGCCTTTTTCGTCGCAGACTTACGAAAAAGGCATTTCAGGTGTGATTATAGAGAGGTTTAATTGTCTTTAGATTTTTGAAAAATCCCGGTTTTATGCGGGTTTGCGCTGGTTGTGCTAATCGGAACGAAGCTACGTCCTATACAGACCCCGAGAACGAGGCGGTCATCCAGTCCGCTCTGGCAAAGCTGGTGCAGGGGAAGACACTGCTGGTCATCGCGCATAGACTTTCTACGATTGCAGATGCAGACCAGATTATTGTTGTGAATCTGGGAAGAATCGAAGCCACCGGCACACAGGCGGAGCTTCTTGGCTCCTGCCCGCTTTATCGAACCATGTGGGAAGCCCACATCAGCGTCAAAGACGACGGGGAGGTGGCGTAATGCTCACGACACTGAAAAAATTCTTCGCCTTCTGTGGCAAAGAAAACCGGAAGCTACAGCTCGATTTGAGCAAGTACTTTGATACGCTGAACCATGAAAAGCTGCTGAACCTTCTGCGGGAAACCATAAAAGATGAACGGGTCATTCAGCTGATTAAGAAATTCCTGAAAAGCGGAGTGATGGAAAACGGCGTAAAGATTGCCACGACGGAAGGAAGCCCGCAGGGTGGCCCACTGTCACCTTTATTGGCGAATGTGTACCTGAACGAATTTGACTGGGAATACGTGGCGTGCCGGTGATTCGGTATGCGGACGACATCGTATTACTGTGCAAAAGTCAGAGAGCGGCAGAACGACTGTTGGGAAGCAGCATCCGCTATCTGGAAGGGAAGCTGAAACTGAGGGTGAACCGGGACAAAAGCCATATCGCCAGGGTGAATGCGACGAAAAACTTCAAGTTTCTGGGCTTCGCATACGGCAAAGAAAAGGATGGACTGTTCATTCGTGTCCATCCCAAAGCCCTGCTGAAAGCGAAGAACAGGCTGCGCGCAATCACGAAGCGAAACCGCGGAGTCAACGTCCGAAAGGTCATGCAGGAAATAAAGGTCTACATGACAGGATGGCTGAACTACTACGGGATAGCGTCCCTAAAGACGAAAATGCGGGAATGGGACGAATGGCTGCGGCACCGAATCCGTGCATACATCTGGAAGCAATGGAAGAAACCGAAGACCAAACTCAAGAACCTCATGAAGCTCGGTGTGCCGGAATACTACGCACATATGGCCGCCAACAGCCGCAGAGGATATTGGTTTACGGTGAACGCGGGAGCCGTGACAAGAGGCATAACAAACGAAAGACTCACACGCGCGGGATTCTTTGAACTCTCCCCGGCGTATGAGTCGATTCAGACTGCTTGTATTGGACGCGCCGTGTACCGAACGGTACGCACGGTGCGGTGAGAGGACGGGGGGAAATCACCCCCTCCTACTCGATTGCCGCTTTAGCAGCCAATTCCACTGCGCGATAGGCGGATTGAAAACAAACAGAGTCTTGTGTAAGTTCCTGATGGCATTCCTGTCGTCATTCTCCTGCAACTTTCCATGGTGAACTGACTTTTTTGGTTATGAAATTACGACTATTATATTATCGCAACCATTTTCATTTCATGATTAGCGATATAAATATGCCGTGAACAAACGAAAAAATCAATTCACGACGAAAAAATGATGTGAACATACATGTCCGAAATGGTCGATAAATAGCCAAAACGATTGACGAAAGGTGTGGAACCTGATATAGTGCAGATAACGAGGTGAACGAACCTCAAAAGGAGGATGTTACCATGAAGAAAGTCATCAGTCTGCTGCTGACGGCACTGCTGTTGCTGTCGATGCTGCCCGCCACGATGGCGGAGGGCGTGGAGTACATTCCCGCGCCTTACGTGCTTGACGCGGAGAGGGCAGGACCGAAGGCGTATGTCGAGCCTGTGTTCTATGCCAACGGCGAGGGTGAACCGACCATCGGCGTCACCTATGTCGGCGTAATCAAGGCGGACGGAAAGTACTTCAAGGACTCGAACAACAACCACGAGCTGGATCCCTTTGAGGACTGGCGTCTGGATCCCGAAACCCGCGCAGCCGATCTGGTTGCCAAGATGAGCGTAGAGCAGAAGATTGGTCTGTCGCTGGCGCAGATGGTCCTGATGCCCGGTGCGACCACCTACGAAGCGGCGCTGGATGCAGACGGAAACGTGGATTTCAGCAAGCTGATGGTTGTCAGCGAAAAGGTGTTTGACGTTGCGATGGACGATCCGACGCGTGTCAACAACTCCACGGCGGAAATCATCGCCTTCAACAATCGCATGGGCGTTGTCCGCGTGATGTCGGACGTGGGCGCGGGCGTGCTGTACAACAATGCCACGAATCTGACGACCGAATACGCCGCTGCGGCGACGGGCGAACCCTGGATTCCGTTCACCCTCATTTCCAACCCCCAGAAGTTCCCCGGCGAACCCGGCACCATGGGTCTGGCGGCGGCGGTGATGGGCGACGTTGCCAACGGCGGCGACTACAGCCTGATTGAACGCTTCGCGGATCTGGATCGCCAGATTTGGGACGCGAAGGGGCTGGATCGTATGTATGGTCGTCAGATCGACCTGATTACCGACCCGCGCTGGGGACGCAACGTGACAACGTTCACCGAGGATCCCGCGGTGATGGCGAACATCACGACGGCGCTGATCAAGGGCTATCAGGGCGGCACCGACGGCTTGCAGCCGAACGGCGTTGGTCTGATCGTCAAGCACTTCCCCGGCGACAGCGCTTCCTATAACGGCTTCAAGTCGCACTACAAGACGGGTCAGTGGCGCATGTACCGCACGGAAAACGCCATGGAAAAGTACTTCCTGCCCGGCTTCCAGGCGGCGGTTGACTGCAAGACGGCGGGCATCATGTCCTGCTACAGCCGTCCCATGCCCATCAATGCCAACCAGACCTACCGCGGCGTGGACATCAATTCGGATTCTGTCGCGACCTCCTATAATGCGACCCTCCTGCAAACCCTGCTGCGTGATACGATGGGCTTTGAGGGCTTCGTCAACACGGACAGCAACATCCTGTTCGATATTCCGTGGGGTGTGGAAGAGCTGACGCCCCTTGAGCGTATCGCTCTGATGTATAACGCTGGTTCCGACATCATCGGCGACTGGTGGGGCAAGCCGATTGATTATTCTCTGGCGCTTGAGGCGTACAGCAAGGGCATGATTCAGGAAGAAGCCCTGACCCGCGCAACGACCAAGAATGTGGTCTCTTTGCTGGAATCCGACCGCTTTGAGAATCCCTATAAGGATTTGCAGACTAGTCTGGCTGCCGAAGCGGCTTATGCGCCCAAGGTGGAAACGCTGGCGCTCGAAATGTCCACGAAGTCGCTGGTTCTGCTGAAGAACCACAATAACGTTCTGCCGCTGAAGGAAACCGGCAAGAAGGTTTTCGTCGCTTCCTTTACCCGCAACGGCGAGGACGACAACAAGCTGGCGAACTGGAACAGAACCCTCACGGAAGCCGGCTATGTGATCGTTGAGAAGGCGGGCGAGGCGGATATCGTTCTGCTGGACGTGAAGCCGGACTTCCCCGCGAATAATGGCTGCATGAACACCCTTGACCTTGTTGAGGATCTTGAGGTCGCGGAGTATGACACCAACACCGGCATGAAGACGGGCGGCATGACGGATCTGACCACCCTGATGGACGTGAAGAAGATTAAGAAATACGCCAAGGCAGTTCATGCAAACGGCGGCGTCGTCATCTGCTCCCTGACCCTCAGCGCACCGTGGATTCTGACCAAGCTGGAACCCTACTGCGACGCGATTCTTGTGAACTTTGCCTCCGTGACCGAGCTGGCGGGGCTGAGCGAGCTTGTGACCATCACGGATCTGCAGCTTCAGGTGCTTTCCGGCGCTATCATGCCGACCGGTAAGCTGCCCGTGACGCTGCCCTCCTGCACCGCGGTTCTCGAGGTCACGGATACCGAGATCGACGGCGTGGTGTATGAGCTGTGCGCTTCTCCCAACGACGTGCCCGGCTATGACAAGGATCAGTACATTGCGCCCGAAGTGCTGGCGCAGTCGCCTTCCGGCAGCTATGCGTATCAGGATGAGGACGGCAATACCTACAAGGTATGGTTCGGTCTGACCTACTGACGCGATTCCCAAATTCCCAAAAGCAATCTGCCTGCGCGTTCTTATCGCGAACTTGTATGATATGCTATTTCGCAGGCAAATGCTGACGAGTGGGGCAATCTTCCCTCGCGGACTCCTTTTCCTCGGTCGCTGCTGATGCGCGACTTGGGCAGCGACCCGTTCTGCGCGCCGCCCCCTCCGAATTCATCGGAGGGGGCGGCGTTTTGAGTGCGCCCGGCGACGCACGTTTCTAAGGCAATCCCGCACAAAGAAAGAACAGCAAAAAGGTTGGGAAAGATGTATAATAAAGAGGTGAAGAAGCAATTGACGATGAGCCTGATCAGCGACGAGCTGGGGCAGGCATCAACGAAGAAGAAAGAGTTTCTGGGAATCATGGAGAAACTGATTCCGTGGTCGGAATGGGTCGGGATCGTGCAGCCGCACTATTACAAAGGAGAGCGCGGCAATAAGCCCTACGACTTGGAATTGATGCTCCGAATCTATGTGCTGCAGCACCTCTACAACCTCGCGGATGACGCGGCGCGCAATGAAATCATCGACAGCCGTGCGTTCTCGCAGTTCTGCGGCGTGGACTCCAGCAATCAGGTGCCGGATGGCGATACCATCGGGCGTTTTCGGCATATCCTCGAACGGAATCAGCTTGGCGAGGCTTTTTTCACGAATGTGGTCGAAAGTTTGCAGAAGTGCAATCTGATGCTGAAAAAGGGAACGATTGTGGATTCGATGCTGATAGCCGCGCCTTCATCGACGAAAAACAAGGAAAAGCAGCGTGATCCGGAAGCTCATTCCGTCAAAAAGGGCAACCAATGGTACTTCGGCTACAAGGAGCACATCGGCGTGGATGCGGACAGCGGGTATCTGGGTGCAGAAAAGAAGGATGATGCAATTCTTGTCAACAACGAAGAACATCCTATCCGGTATCAAATCAACAGGCGTCCGTCGCAGCTGAAGAAAGCAAGCAGCGAAAAGTTCGAGCTGCTCAAGGCAATCGAACATGCGAAATCCTCGGTGCGGTCCAAAGTGGAACATGTGTTTTGCGTGATAAAGAGAATCTTTCATTTTTGCAAAACACGATTCCGAGGACGGGAAAAACTGCATCAGCATTGCTGCACACTGTTTGCACTTGCGAATTTATACCTTGCTCGCAATCGAATGAAGGTTGCGTAACGAGGTTTATTTCGCGTGCAAACAGTGCGCTTGAACTGCGCTTTTTCTCGAAATTTGGGTCGGCGGGGATGATGTGGATGGTTTGGGCGCAATTATAAGGGGTATCCTAAAAAGAAGGAGTGTTTTATGCCATTAAAAATAGATGATCTTTTGCGTATTCCGCAAAGTGATATGGACAAAGTTAAAATAAAATTTAATCAGCCAAGCCCGGATGAAGATCCGCTGGATCTTTATAGAAAGAATCCGGATATTGTAAATACACAGTGGTTGTTTTGGAGAGAACAGAAACGTTATTTCTATGAAGGCCAGATTGCAGTTTGTTTTTTGAAAATAGGCTGGGATAAGTGGCTGTTGACCACGATAAAGAAAATTACGAAGGATCTTAATATTGTAGGTGGAATATCTTATGACGGAGATGAACTGCCGGAGTATAAACCCTACTATGGAAGATTGATCATACAGTTTCATAAGACATGTCAAGCACAGGGGATTTACTATAAAAATGTATGTGATGAACTGTTAGTGAACCAGCTTCTCCCTGCTGCATTTGATGGCTACGATTTTCCGGGATACGATGAGGTAAGGCTTACTTGGGAGCAACTTGAAATTATCATCAAACAGCACAAGAAGGACTGGATGGCAGCCTTGCAGAATCAGAAAGCGGTTTATCTAATTACTGATAGAAGTAATGGAAAATTATATGTCGGCTCGGCTACAAGCGACAACGGGATGCTGCTGCAGAGATGGGCAAACTATATTGATTCAGGGCATGGCGGCAATAAAGAACTGATTGAACTGGTAAATAAAGAAGGCATTGATTACATAAAGAGAAATTTCCAGTATTCCATTCTTGAAAATTATAATGCAAGAGTGGATGACAGCGTGATTCTCGAAAGAGAAAGCTGGTGGAAGGAAACTCTGCAAAGCAGGAAATTCGGATATAATGCGAATTGAGTGAGATGTGACGAAAATGGGAAAGGAGCAGCTTATGAACCAAGAACTATTCAACCCACAATCTTCTTCCGTAAGTTCCTCCCGAATCATTTACACGCCATCAACCTTTGCCCGGACATCGTTGCTCCATCTGCAGGAGGTCGGCTCTTTGCAGGCTGTTCACCCGCATATATCTCAGAGAGAGAATCTGGTGTCGTTTCTTTGCTTTATCGTTCTGTCTGGCGAAGGTGAACTTTCCTACGAGGGGCAGACCTATCAATTGCACGCAGGCGATTGTGTGTTCATAGACTGCCGAAAAGCCTACAGTCATTCTACCTCGGATGACCTCTGGTCGCTCCAATGGTGCCACTTCTATGCACCATCCCTTCCGGCTGTGTATGAGAAATACAAGGAGCGCGGCGGTCGGCCGGTGTTCCACCCGGCGGATATCAAGCCATTTACGGATTTACTTACAGAGCTTTATAACTTAGCTTCCTCATCCGATTACATCCGAGATATGCGGATCAATGAGAAGCTGGGGACGCTGTTGACGCTCCTGATGGAGCAGTCTTGGCATCCGGAGAGTGCGACAATAAGCCGGAAGAGAATGGAACTGGCAGCCGTGAAGGAATATTTAGACGATCACTTTACAGAGAAAATCATGTTGGAAGAGTTGGCAGAAAAGTTCTTCATCAACAAGTTCTATCTGTCCAAAATCTTCAAAGAGACTTACGGAACGACAGTCAATAACTATCTGATCTCAAAGCGGATCACCAGAGCCAAGCAGCTGCTTCGCTTCACCAATATGACTGTGGATGAAGTTGGCGCTGCGGTCGGCATGGGAGATGCAAACTACTTCAGCCGGATGTTCCGCAAAGTAGAAGGAATCAGTCCAAGGGAATATCGGAAACAGTGGTGACATGGAGGCACAGCGAGAAATCGCTGTGCTTTTTTTGAAAAAGGAAAGACACAGAAACCGGCCGGATGGCTGGAAATTCTGAGAAAAGAGGAGAGAAAGAAATATGAAGAGCTTGTATTCAATGTTTTTATCCCAGGCTTATCAGGACTGCTGGGATGATTATAACCGTTCCGTGAAACTGAAAAATTTCCCCAGATGGGATTATGTGATCCTGACGGCATCCAATGACCAGCAGGCAGAAGGATTCCGCAGACAGATCGAAGAGCGGAAGGAGTATCTTCCGGCAGGGACAAGGTTTGCAGCGATCCCGGACCGGGGTGGCGAGCGTGTGGGTTCCGGCGGTGCGACGCTGGAGGTGTTAAAGTATCTCCATGAGCAGGAGGGAGATTTCCGGAAGCTGCGTGTTCTGGTCATCCACTCCGGTGGTGACAGCAAACGTGTGCCGCAGTATTCCGCACTGGGAAAACTGTTCTCGCCGGTGCCACACCAGCTGCCGGATGGCCGCAGCTCTACGCTTTTCGATGAATTCATGATCTGCATGAGTTCGGTCCCGTCCCGGATCCGTGAGGGAATGGTGCTGCTGTCCGGGGATGTGCTGCTTCTGTTTAATCCGCTGCAGATCGACTATAACAATGTCGGTGCGGCAGCGATTTCCTTTAAGGAGCGCGTGGAAGTCGGAAAGAACCATGGTGTGTATGTGAACGGGGAAGACGGCAACGTGAAATGCTGCCTCCAGAAGAAGTCGGAGGAGGAACTGCGAAAGGCCGGTGCGGTGAATGAGGCAGGCTGTGTGGACATTGACACCGGTGCGCTGATCTTCAGCACCGCCATGATGGATTCACTGTATTCCCTGATCGGGACAGAGGAAGAGTATGACCGGTATGTCAACGGGACGGTGCGTCTGTCCCTGTATGCGGATTTTCTCTATCCGTTAGCGGAGGACTCTACGCTGGAGCAGTTTTATCTGGAAAAGCCGGAAGGGGAATTCTGTGAAGAGCTGACAGAAGCGAGGGAACAGGTGTGGAAGGTGCTCCGTCCTTACCGGATGAAGCTGCTGCGTCTGGCTCCGGCGAAGTTCATCCACTTTGGCACCACAAAGGAGATCCTGGCACTGATGTGCGGCGGCGTGGATGCGTATGCCAGCCTTGGCTGGAGCAGCCGTGTGGCGAGCAGCATCAACGGCAGCACAGCCGGGTATAACAGCGTGCTGAGCAGCCGTGCCTCCATTGGGAAGGACTGCTATCTGGAGGTATCCTATGTCCACAGCCATGCAAAGGTGGGAAACAACTGTGTCCTTTCCTTTGTGGACATCCACGATGAGGTGATCCCGGACGGGGTGGTCCTGCATGGGCTGAAACAGCGTGACGGGAAGTTCGTCGTGCGCATCTTTGGCGTGCAGGATAATCCGAAGGAGAACCGGCTGTTTGGCAGGGATCTGGATGAGGTGGCAGAAAAGCTTGGTACGGCTCTCTGGGATGGCGGAAACCATACCCTCTGGACGGCAGAAATTTATCCGGAGAAGGACACCGTGAGGGAAGCGGCAGCGGCGGCGCTGAACCTATATGCGCTCGTGACCGGGGAAGGCAGGCTGGAGGACTGGAAAGAGAGTCCGCGCAAGTCGCTGTGTTCCGGCTTCAATGCGGCTGACCCGGATGCTATCATCGCATGGAACCGCCGTATGGCAGACCTTGTGATGATGGATGAATTGGCAAAAGCGATCCGCGGACAGGTACCGGCACAGACGCTTCCAAAGCGTAAGGCATTGACGAAGATTCAGAGACACTGGCTGGAAAAACGTCTTGCAAGGGCAGATTTCAGTGAGAAGCTCCGCCTGCATTATTACCTTGGTGTGGTGCTGGAGGATGAGAACGAGGTACAGAAGTGCTTTGGGACCATCCAGTCGGAAGTGCTGGAGGCTACGGTGCGCAGTCTCAGCTATAATGAGAAGGCACACATCGTGAAGGATGCCCATACCGTGGAACTGCCGCTGCGTGTGAACTGGGGCGGCGGATGGAGCGATACCCCTCCGTACTGCAATGAGCATGGCGGTACGGTGCTGAATGCGGCGATCCTGCTGAACGGTGAGAAGCCGGTGGTGGTGAAGCTGGAACGCATGGATGAGCTGAAGGTAGTCTTTGACAGCCGTGATATGGATGTACACGGGGAGTTTGAGGAGATCGGTGAGTTACAGCGCACCGGAGATCCGTTTGATCCCTTTGCCCTGCAGAAGGCATGTCTGCTTGCCTGCGGCATCATCCCGATGGAAGGGCACAGCCTGAAAGAGATACTGGAGCGCCTGGGCGGCGGCTTTGTCATGCATTCAGAGGTGACAAACGTGCCGAAGGGCTCCGGCCTTGGAACTTCATCAATCCTTTCCGCTGCCTGTGTGAAGGCGGTATTTGAGTTCATGGGGATCGGATATACAGAGGAAGACCTGTATTCCCATGTACTGGCCATGGAGCAGATCATGTCCACCGGAGGCGGCTGGCAGGATCAGGTGGGCGGCGTTACACCGGGGCTGAAGTACATCACTTCCATGCCGGGGATCGACCAGAAGCTGAAGGTAGTACATGTGGAGATTCCGGAGAAAGCAAAGAAGGAACTGGACGAGCGTTTCTGCCTGATCTACACCGGTCAGCGCAGGCTGGCAAGAAACCTGCTCCGTGACGTGATCGGACGGTATACCGGCAATGAGCCGGACAGTGTGTTTGCGCTGGAGGAGATCCAGAAGGTGGCGGCGCTGATGCGGTTTGAACTGGAGCGCGGCAACGTGGATGGCTTTGCGAAGCTGCTGGATTACCACTGGGAGCTGAGTAAGAAGGTGGATGCCGGAAGCAGCAACACGTTGATCGAGCAGATCTTCAGCAGCATTGAGGAACTGATTGATGGCCGGCTGGTCTGCGGCGCAGGCGGCGGTGGATTTTTGCAGGTCGTGCTGAAGAAAGGCGTGACGAAGAAGCAGGTGGCAGAGCGTCTGCATGAGGTGTTTATGGACAGCCTTGTGGATGTGGCGGACTGTAAGCTGTTGTGGGAATAAGAGATATATTGTGTGTTCGAGACTTTCGCAAAACTGCATGGATACAGTTGCGTATATTTCGTAGGCACTAAAAAACCAATATTATGCTAATAAAGCACTACTTTACCACTTAAGAGAATGTGCCTTAATTTATAAAATACAAGTGTGCGACAAAATGAAGCACAATCCATCAAACGTCAGAGAGGAATAAAATACATGAAAAAGGCACTTATCACGGGTATCACTGGTCAGGATGGTTCCTATCTGGCAGAGTTTCTGCTGGAGAAGGGCTATGAAGTCCACGGCATTGTCCGCCGTGCGTCCATCTCCAACACGGCTCGTATCGACCATCTGATTGAGAAGAACGCGATTACCCTGCACGACGGAGATCTGACCGATTCTTCTGGTCTGATCCGTCTGGTGGGCGAAATCAAACCCGATGAAATCTACAATCTGGCTGCGCAGAGCCATGTCCAGGTTTCCTTCGATGCGCCTGAATATTCCGGTGATGTAGACGCGCTGGGCGTTCTGCGTGTGCTGGAGGCTGTCCGCGTCTGCGGGCTGACGAAGACCTGCAAGGTGTATCAGGCTTCTACCTCTGAGCTGTACGGCAAAGTCGAGGAGGTTCCCCAGCGTGAGACCACCCCGTTCCATCCCTACTCTCCGTACGCTGTCGCAAAGCAGTATGGTTTCTGGATGGTCAAGGAGTACCGCGATGCTTACGGCATGTTTGCCGTCAACGGCATCCTGTTCAACCATGAGTCTGAGCGCCGCGGCGAGAACTTCGTCACCCGTAAGATCACGCTGGCAGCCGGTCGTATCGCCGAGGGTTTGCAGGATCATCTGGAACTGGGCAACATGGATTCTCTGCGTGACTGGGGCTACGCGAAGGACTACGTTGAGTGCATGTGGCTGATTATGCAGCAGGATAAGCCGGAAGACTTCGTTATTGCTACCGGTGTGCAGCACACTGTCCGTGACTTTACCGAGAAGGCTTTCGCAGCCAATGGCATCACTATCCGCTGGGAGGGTACCGGCATCGACGAGAAGGGGTATGATGCAGCTACTGGCAAGATGCTGGTCTGCGTGAATCCGCAGTGGTTCCGCCCCACCGATGTGGACAACCTGTGGGGTGACCCCACCAAGGCAAAGACCGTGCTGGGCTGGAATCCGCAGTCCACTACTTACGAGCAGCTGGTGGAAATCATGGCCAAGCACGACCGTGAGCGTGCAAAGCGCGAAAAGGCGCTGAAGGCAGTTCTGTAATTTGGAAAGAAGGTAATCTAATTATGATGGAAAAGAATGCGAAGATTTATGTTGCAGGTCATCGTGGCATGGTGGGTTCTGCAATCGTCCGTGAACTGCAGCGTCAGGGTTACACCAATATCATCACCCGTACGCACAAGGAGCTGGATCTGACCCGTCAGGATGCCGTGGAAGCGTTCTTTGCACAGGAGAAGCCGGAGTATGTGTTCCTTGCTGCTGCTAAAGTCGGCGGCATCGTGGCAAATCAGGAAGCGCTGGCCGATTTTATGTATGACAATATGACGCTGGAGATGAACGCCATCCACGCTGCATGGAAGAATGGCTGCAAGAAGCTGGAGTTCCTCGGCTCCTCCTGCATCTATCCCCGCATGGCGCCTCAGCCCATGAAGGAAAGCTGCCTGCTGACCAGTGAGCTGGAAAAGACCAACGAGGCTTATGCGCTGGCGAAGATCTCCGGTTTGAAGTACTGCGAGTTCCTGAACCGCCAGTACGGCACCGACTACATCAGCGTCATGCCCACCAACCTCTACGGCCCCAACGACAACTATCACCCCACCCACAGCCATGTGGTTCCGGCCCTGATTCGCCGCTTCCACGAGGCAAAGGTCAACGGTGTAGAGAGTGTTACCTGCTGGGGCGATGGCTCTCCGCTGCGTGAGTTCCTGTATGTGGATGATCTGGCAAACCTGTGCGTCTTCCTGATGAACAACTACTCCGGCAACGAAACCGTCAATGCCGGTACCGGCAAGGAACTGACCATTAAGGAACTGACCGAGCTGGTCGCTAAGGTCGTGGGCTACACCGGCGAGATCAAGTGGGATACCACCAAGCCTAACGGTACTCCCCGCAAGCTGCTGGATGTGTCTAAGGCTACCAATCTGGGCTGGACTTACAAGACGGAACTGGAAGACGGTCTGCGCCTGTCCTACGAGGACTTCCTGAACAACCCGATGCGTGCAGAACGCTAAACGCAGAACAAAAATAAATAAGCGATTTGAAAAAAAAGGTCGTGTGTCCATGCAGGGCCACGGCCTTTTTTGCAGATGACAGGAGGAAAATTATGAATCTGGTGTTATTGTCTGGAGGTTCCGGTCAGCGTCTATGGCCGCTTTCCAACGATATCCGTTCCAAGCAGTTCATCAAGTTCTTCCACCGGGAAGACGGCGAGCTGGAATCCATGGTGCAGCGCGTTTACCGTCAGATCAAGGCAGTCGATACGGATGCAACGGTCACCATTGCCACCTCCAAGTCTCAGGTCTCGGCCATCCACAATCAGCTGGGTGAGAATGTTGGCATCAGCGTGGAACCTTGCCGCCGTGATACCTTCCCGGCCATCGCACTGGCAGCTGCTTACCTGAAGGACATGCAGGGCGTCGGCGAGGAAGAATCCGTTGTCGTCTGCCCGGTAGACCCCTATGTGGAGAATGATTACTTTGAGACATTGAAAGCGCTGGGCGACCGTGCTGCCGTCAGCAGTGCAAATCTGGTCCTGATGGGCATTGAACCGACCTATCCCAGCGAGAAATACGGCTATATCATCCCCATCGGTAAAGAGCAGGTCAGCAAGGTGTCCATGTTCAAGGAAAAGCCAACGCAGGAAGTGGCAAAGGACTACATTGCAAAGGGGGCACTCTGGAACGGCGGCGTGTTTGCGTTCAAGCTGGGCTATGTGCTGAAACGTGCCCATGAGCTGATCGATTTTGTGGACTATAAGGACCTGTTCAACAAATATGACACCTTGAACAAAATCAGTTTTGACTATGCCGTGGTGGAGCACGAGCCGGAGATCGAAGTCATGCGTTTCGCAGGCACTTGGAAAGATCTCGGCACATGGAACACCCTGACCGAAGCAATGGACAGCCAAGCAGTAGGCGAGGCGCTGTTTAATGAGAAGTGCGAGAACGTCCATGTGGTCAATGAGCTGGATGTGCCTATCCTCTGCATGGGTCTGAAGGACGTGGTGATCTCTGCCAGCCCGGAGGGCATTCTGGTCTCAGATAAGGAGCAGTCCAGTTACATCAAGCCCTTCGTCAACACACTCGACCACCGGGTCATGTTCGCTGAAAAATCGTGGGGAAGCTTTAAGGTCATCGACATCGACAAGGCTTCCATGACCATCAAAGTAACCCTGAATGCAGGTCACCAGATGAACTATCACAGCCACCAGCACCGGGACGAGGTATGGACGGTCATTGCTGGCGAGGGCAAGACCGTTGTGGACGGCATAGAGCAGAACGTGAAGGTAGGCGACGTGATCACCATGGCCGCAGGCTGCCGCCATACTGTTATTGCCAAAACAAAACTGAAGCTGATCGAAGTACAGCTGGGTGAAGCAATCGACGTCCACGACAAGCAGAAGTTTTCACTGGAAGATTGAGATGCAACAGGAGACTGTTGGGAAGGATGCTTTTCCCTGATGCATACATTCAACTGCTAAATTGTGGAGTGTATATCATTTATGCATTAAAGAGCCGCTCATATAGCGATAGCAATCGGAAGAATTTTTCCAGCGCCTGATTTCTCTCCCCGCGCAATGGGGCAGTCCGCTTTGCGCGTGTTGATGTTTTTTCAACTTGCATACAGCCATCCGCTTCTCTATAATAATAGGTAACTGTGATCAAACGATCGCGGAAAGCGAAAAGGAGCGTTGGCTTATGAAGATTGTTTTGCTGGAATCACTTGCTGTCAGCGATGAAGTCCTCCAGAAATACACGCGCGATTTGGAGCAGAAAGGGCACACCTTTTGCGCGTATTCCCGCTGTGAGGATGAAGCAGCCCTTTGCGAACGCGCGAAGGATGCGGATATTCTCCTGCTGGCAAACATGCCGCTGAAGGGCAGCATCATCCGCCAATGCACGCATCTGCAATTCATTGATGTGGCGTTCACAGGCGTGGATCATGTGGATTTGCAGGCTGCCGAGGAGATGCATGTGGCTGTCAGCAATGCATCCGGCTATTCCAATGAGTCCGTTGCGGAACTTGCGCTGGGCATGGCGATTGACTGCCTGCGCAACGTGGAGGCGGTCTCCGCGCGCTGCCGTCAGCAGGGGCCGAAGGAGGGGCTTGTCGGCCGTGAACTCGGCGGAAAAACGGTCGGCATCATCGGTTTCGGCAAAATTGGCAGGCGTGCGGCGGAATTGTTCCATGCCTTTGGCTGTCCGATTCTTGCATATGACAGCAATCCCATTGCGCAAATGCCGGATTATGCGCAGCAAACTTCGCTGGATGAACTGCTGCGTCATGCGGATGTTGTCTCCCTGCATTGCCCGCTTGTGGAAAGCACGCGCGGCCTGATGAATGCGGAACGTATCAGCATGATGAAGCATCGCGCAATCCTCATCAACACTTCGCGCGGCCCCGTTGTTGACTCGCAGGCGCTGGCCGATGCACTGAACAGCGGACATCTTGCTGCGGCAGCGGCAGATGTGTTTGAAATGGAGCCGCCCATCCCGCGGGAACATCCGCTGCTGAACGCGAAGAACTGCCTGGTGACGCCGCACATTGCTTTTGCCAGCGAGGAATCCATGCTTCGGCGGGCTGAAATTGTTTTTGACAACCTCCATGCTTTCTTGCATGGCGAACAGAAAAACGTGATTTTGCCGCGCTGAGGAATTGCCCATGAAAATTTATGTGAATTGTAATCAGCCTTTCCCCGGTATGGGGACGAAGGCTTGCCCCTTTTCAACCATTCAGCAGGCGGCAGACGCTGCCATGCCGGGTGATGAAGTGCTGGTTGCCCCCGGCATTTATCGGGAGGATGTACATCCTCTGCGCGGCGGCAGCGAAGAAAACCGGATTATCTACCGCGCCGAAGTACCGGGGCAGAGTGTGATTACCGGGGCAGAAGTGCTGTCACAGTGGGAAGAATGCGGCTGCGGCATCTGGAAAACCGTTATCCCCAACGACGTACTGGGTGAGGATAATCCGTTTGCGGATTTGATTTCAGGCGACTGGTACTACGATGATGCCGCCGAGCCTGTACACCGGGCAGATATATATCTTGACAACCGATCCCTGCGCGAGGTTTTCACGCGGGAGGCGCTGCTTGCCGCTGAACCGTCGCCGTATGCGTGGGATACGGAATTCTCCCGCAATGTGTGGATGAGCGAACGCACAGAGACAGAAACGACCCTCTATCTTCATTTGCTCTGCGGTTCTCCTGATGGTCATCTTTTGGAGTACAGCGCGCGCCGCCATTGCTTCTACCCAATGAAAACGGGTATCCATTCCATCACGCTCTCCGGCTTTGTCTTCTGCAAGGCAGCGCCGCAATGGGCGCCGCCGACAGCCTATCAAGAGGGCATGGTTGGCCCGCACTGGGCAAAGGGATGGGTCATTGAAGATTGCGAACTCTACGAAAGCAAGTGCGTTGGCATTTCGCTTGGCAAATACCTTCAGCCCAATAACGAAAACAAGTGGCGCCGCTTCGGGCTGAAACATGGAACGCAGAATGAACGGGACGCCATCTGTCAGGCGCAGCTGGAAGGCTGGGATCGGGCGCATGTCGGCAGCCACGTTATCCGCCGCTGCAACATTCACGACTGTGGACAGGCAGGCATTGCCGGGCATCTTGGCTGCGTTTTCTCCGTGATTGAGGACAACCACATTCACCATATCAACAACAAGCAGGAGCTGAACGGCGCAGAAATCGGCGGCATTAAGCTGCACGCCGCTATTGACACCATCATTGCGCATAATCACATTCACCATTGTACACGCGGATTGTGGCTGGACTGGCAGGCGCAGGGAACGCGCGTGACGGGCAATACATTTCACCACAATCAGCCGCTGTGCGGGCGAAAAATCCGCACACAGCTGAGCTTTGGCGAAGACATTTTTGTTGAGGTCAGCCATGGCCCGACCCTGATTGACCACAACCTTCTGCTCAGCCCAATGGCAGGGCGCATCAGCACACAAGGGATTGCATTTGCGCAGAACTTGATTGCCGGTTCGTTCACCTTTGTCGGTGCGGGAACAAACAACGCCGGGCTTTCCCGCCCTGATTCCGTGCGCTACACGCCTTACCATGTGCCGCATCAGACGGCTGTGGCGGGCTTCATGTCTATTCTCCACGGCGATGCACAATTTTGGAATAACCTGTTCGTGCAACAGCCGATTTCTGAGGAATATACGGCCTACATCAACAGCATTGGCAAAAATCAGCTGTGCGAAATGAACCTCATCGCCGGTACGCTGCCCTATCAGGGCTTCCCGACAGAAAGCGAATACCTGTCACAATTTACACCAGAGCGCATTGCAGGCGACCGCGGCATTTACTATGGTCATCTACCCGTCAAGGCAGGCGGAAACGTCTATCTGAACGGCGCGCAGACGGCGGATTGTGATATTGGCAGTGTCACCGTGCCAGTCCCTGTGACTTTTGCAGTTACGGAAAACGGCTTGACAACAAACCTCTATGATTTTCTTCCAGCGGTGGATACGAAGTGCGTCTGCAGCGATGTGCTGGGCAGTGCCTTTGAGCCTGAGCAGCGCTATGAAGCGCCGGATGGATCACCGCTGACGCTTGATACGGATATGTGCGGACAGAAGCATGTTCCCTCTCCGCTGCCGGGGCCGTTTGCCGCACCAATTTCGGAACTGCATTTTTAAGGTTCTTCACGGAAAGTTGGGGGCAAACAAGGGCTTAGGCGAAGCACCAAAAAGCTACACGCGGAAGGAGCATGAAAGCGCGACCAACCCAATCGCGAAAAGGGGTCAAGGGGGGACTTCGTCCCTTTTCGTCTGCCCCTTGCAGGGTCAAGGGACAGCGTCCCTTGTGGGGTTTGGGGCAACGCCCCAACTGTTCCTCGTCCGACCAGCATCTTAAACGCACTCAACAAAGGTGCAGGCAGCGAAGCGTCCCTGCCAGTAACTTTGCGCGTCCGCAGACGCGCCCCCAAGCTGCTCTTCCCCCAAGATTCCGTGAAGAACCATTTTTAAGGCGACACCGCACAGCCGGGCGATGTCTTAACCCTACTGCCTCCTGTTCATTTTGCGTGAGCAGGAGGTTTTTTTATTGATTTGATAGACGCAAAACCTTTTATAAGTCCTCACAAATGTTTATAAACCAATGTGAAAATGGCTTAAAATCAAGGTTTTCCGCATATCTTCATTTTTCTTGTCATATCTCCGCATAAGGTGTTTTTGTAAGACCGGGCACCATTTTAGCACCACAGAATATAAGGAGGACGACATGAAAAACGAACTTTTGACTAAGGGTATTATACTTCCGTCCGGCGAAATCGGCAAGAATAAGATAAACCTTGTCGCCGGGGCAATCACGCAGCCGTTCGCGGAAATGGTATGGGTAACGACAGGCGGCGACATGGAAACAATCAACCGCCTTACCAACGTACTTGTAACCATGAACAACCCCACCGACCGGGGCAAGCTGTTCAAAATCATCAAACTGCTTTATGGGCTAATGGGCTTGCCTTTTTCAGAGGAAGCCGAGCCTATGGACGCAGACCCCGACGTTTTGGAATACTTCATCTTTTCTTTCATGGCAGACTTTGGAGAAGTCATGCAAGAACTGATAGCAGAAGAAATGAAATAGCGACCCGCACAGCGGCGTTTCTCACTCTCTCACTGGGAGAACAGGAACGCCGCTATTTTTATGCCCTCATGTTACGCAGTAGGGGCAAAAAAAGCCTTGATTTATCGGGCTTACAGAACGCAAAACAGAGGAAGCAAGGAAAAGATACCTTACCCCTCAAAATCCGCGTTCTACTGCGCAACAAATCTAAAGCAAAGGAGTGATGAAGCTATGGCAGTTTTCCGTGTGGAACGCAACACAGGCTACACCGTAATGAGCAACCACCACTTACGCAACAAGGAGCTTTCCTTAAAGGCAAAGGGGCTGTTATCTCAAATGCTGTCCCTGCCGGAGGATTGGGACTATACCCTTGCAGGGCTGTCCTACATCAACCGGGAAAGTATCGACGCTATCCGTACCGCCGTTTGGGAGCTTGAAAAAGCCGGATATATCACAAGGCGGCAGGGACGCGACGAGAAAGGCAAAATGACCGCAATCGAGTACACCATTTACGAACAGCCGCAGCCGCCGGAATTGGATTGCCCGGTATTGGAAAATCCAACAGCGGATAACCCGACAACGGAAAATCCGACGTCGGAAAATCCAATGCAATTAAATAAAGATATATCAAGAACTAACTTACAAAAAAAAGAAAAATCAAATACGGATTTATCAAGTACCCATTCCATTCCTATCCATTCCCTAAATCCCTTGCCTTATGGCGAGGACGAAGCGGCACAGCCGCCGGAACGGAAAGGAACGGAAAGGAACGACGCTTACAGAGTGTATGAGGAAATCATCAAGGACAATATCGAGTATAACATTCTCTTGCAGGATATGAAGTTTGACCATGACCGTCTGAATGAGATTGTTGACATTATCCTTGAAACGGTCTGTACGTCAAGAAAGAAAATCCGTATTGCAGGGGACGATTACCCCGCCGAGCTTGTGAAGTCAAAGTTTATGAAGCTGGACAGCGAACATATCCGCTTTGTGCTTGACTGTATGCAGGAGAACACCACGAAAATCCGCAATATCAAGCAGTACCTAAAGGCGGTTCTTTTCAATGCCCCGTCTACCATTGACAGCTATTATACTTCCCTTGTCGCTCACGACATGGCAAGCGGCGCATTATCCGGCAAGCCTAAATACGGCGACCCGGACTACTACACCTACAACGAGGGCGAAAGCCTGTAAACGAAAAAAGGAGGATTTACCACATGGCACAGAAAACAGGAGCTTTAATTTTTGACGAAACCGCTGACCGCTACGATATTCGCTTTGATATTGCCGACTATTACGGCGGCTTGCATTGCGGCGAGTGCATGGACGTATTCACAGGCGGCAAATGGAAGCCGACCCGGATTGAGTACGGGGACAACTGGTATCTTGTAGGTATCCGCGCCGAGGACTTGAACGGGCTGCGGGTGCGGATTTAACGGGGCGGCGTGAAGAACGGACGCCCTTTTTTCACGCCCAAAAGCGGCGTACCACCTTAACACTATCACTACTACCGGGAAAGGAGGACGGTAAACATTGCAAGATGAAATCAACGAAAAAGTGGTTGCGCTCTCTGTCAAGGGAGCGAAGCTGACCGCTGAAACGCTGCAAAAGGCAATCAAAGCCATGCTTGCACAGGCAAAAAAGCAGCAGGAAAAACAGCCCCACGGGAAGCAGACCCTAAAGCAGCTTGCGAAGCAGAACGCGGGGCTATCCAACATTGAGATAACCGAGGGCAATATCAAAGCCTTTGAGCAGACGGCAAAAAAATACGGTATCGACTTTGCCCTAAAGAAAGACAGCACCGAAACGCCGCCCCGTTATCTCGTCTTTTTCAAGGGGCGGGACGCGGACGCTCTGACCGCAGCCTTTAAGGAGTTTTCCGCAAAGAAGCTGACACAGGAGCAAAAGCCCTCTATCCGAAAGGCACTTGCCACATTCCGGGAAGCAGCAAAGCAGCTTAACGCGAACCGTCAAAAGACAAAATACAAGGACAGGGAGGTATCGCTATGAAGCCGAATATCAAGAAGCTGCTTATCCTAAACGCCCCCTATCTGCTCTTTGTGTATCTCTTTGATAAAGTCGGACAGGCGGTGCGGCTCTCGCCGGGGGCTGACCTCTCCGGCAAGCTGGTTTCCATTGGCAGCGGCTTTTCCGCTGCCTTTTCAAATGCCCTGCCGAGTTTTAACCCTATGGATTTGCTTATCGGCATTGTCGGGGCTGTCGTTATCCGGCTTGCGGTCTATGTGAAAGGCAAGAACGCAAAGAAATACCGTAAGGGCATGGAGTACGGCTCTGCACGTTGGGGCAATGCCGAGGATATAAAGCCATATATCGACCCCATGTTTGAAAATAACGTGCTGCTGACGCAGACCGAAAGGCTGATGATGAGCAGCCGCCCGAAGCACCCGAAGTATGCAAGAAACAAAAACGTGCTTGTCATCGGCGGCTCCGGCAGCGGCAAAACAAGGTTTTTTGTAAAGCCCAACTTAATGCAAATGCACAGCAGCTATGTTGTCACAGACCCGAAAGGAACGGTTTTAATCGAGTGTGGAAAGCTCTTGCAGCGGGGCGGGTACAAAATCAAGGTGCTAAACACCATCAATTTCAAGAAATCCATGCGGTACAATCCCTTCGCCTATCTGCGCAGCGAAAAGGATATTTTGAAACTGGTAAATACCATTATCGCCAACACCAAAGGCGACGGGGAAAAATCCGGCGAGGATTTTTGGGTGAAATCGGAACGGCTTTTTTACTGCGCCCTTATCGGCTACATCTGGTACGAAGCCCCGGAGAATGAGAAAAACTTTACGACGCTGCTTGAAATGATAAATGCGTCGGAAGCCCGCGAGGACGACCCGGAATTTCAATCCCCCGTTGACCTCATGTTTGAACGCTTGGAGGAAAAAGGCCCGGAACATTTTGCGGTGCGCCAGTACAAGAAGTTTTTGCTGTCTGCCGGAAAAACAAGAAGCTCTATCCTCATTTCCTGCGGTGCGCGTCTTGCCCCCTTTGACATTCGGGAACTGCGCGAGCTGATGGAAACCGACGAAATGGAGCTTGACACCTTAGGCGACCGAAAGACCGCGCTTTTTGTTATTATCTCCGACACCGACGACACCTTTAACTTTGTTGTATCAATCCTTTACACACAGCTTTTCAATCTGCTTTGTGACAAGGCAGATGATGTGTACGGCGGGCGGCTACCTGTTCATGTGCGCTGTCTGCTTGACGAGTTTGCAAATATCGGGCAGATACCGAAGTTTGAAAAACTCATTGCCACGATAAGGAGCCGCGAAATCTCCGCGTCCATCATCTTGCAGAGCCAGTCGCAGCTAAAGGCTATCTACAAGGACAACGCCGATACCATTGTCGGCAACTGCGATACGACCCTGTTCTTGGGCGGCAAGGAGAAAACGACCCTTAAAGAAATGTCGGAAATCTTGGGGAAAGAAACCATTGACAGCTTCAACACTTCCGAAACAAGAGGACGGGAGCTTTCCCACGGGCTGAACTATCAGAAGTTAGGCAAGCAGCTTATGAGCGAAGATGAAATTGCGGTCATGGACGGCGGGAAATGTATCTTGCAACTACGCGGGGTGCGTCCGTTCTTCTCCGAAAAATACGATATTACCAAACACCCGAAGTACAAGTACCTTTCCGACTTTGACAAGAAAAATGCCTTTGACATGGAAAAGCACTTGCGCCGCCGTCCTGCAATCGTAAAGCCGAACGAGGTATTTGACTATTACGAAGTTGACGAAGCAGATTTGCAGGAGGACACAGAAAATGAATAAGCGTATCAGAAAGAAAAAGGCAAAACAGCAGCTAATCCGGGCTATCAGCGGGCTTGTGGAAGCTGCCGAGGAAATGCAGCGGGAACAGGAACGCAGGACAAGACAGGCAGGTATTTCCTATATCAAGTATATCGAAGCTGTCCGGGAACGGCAGTACGGCATTATGCCTGTCTACACACCACTTTTTGAAAAGGAGGGAGCTTAAAGTAAAAACAATAAACACGGGCTACATGGTACGCGCCCCTACTCCTTGCGCGTATCGCGGCAGGAAGCCGCACCCTTACAACTGAATACCGCCGCGCCGCAGCAACAAACGCAGCGCGGGGACTTATGACCGCGGCAGTTATCGAAAACTGACCGCCGTTTTTTATGCCCTTTTTCGGGCAGCCGCACAGCGGCAGAAAGGAGTTATATTATGGCATTTTTCAACAGCGCAGTAGGCGTTTTACAGACACTCGTTATCGCTCTCGGAGCAGGTCTTGGCATTTGGGGCGTTATCAACCTCTTGGAGGGCTACGGAAATGACAACCCAGGTGCAAATGCTCATGTACGGTAGAGAAGCACAAAGCAAAACAAGGATAGCCAGCCCTGCC
>ENA-UOJJ01000245-UOJJ01000245.1-human-gut-metagenome-genome-assembly--contig:-CS66-NODE-245-length-98707-cov-9.109243_pt1 | contig 98707 bp, 87 predicted proteins | sample MGYA00242343_ERZ723890 | MGnify/ENA metagenome assembly ERZ723890
AATTACTTAAAATACTTCTATTTTACCTGACGTCTGAAATTTTTTCTATTTTATTCACACTCTTTTTCCTTCTCCATATCTTCTAAAACTACTTCTATATATTTCTTCCATTTATCTCTATAACCCCACTTATTAATTCCCCCATCTACACTATAAATTAATATTAATACTATACTAAACGAGATTACCGCAGCACCCAAAGCATCTACTGATACCATAAGGCTAATACACGATATAGCAAATGCAGCTACACCCATAACGAGTGAAAGTGTTTCTGTCATTGATCCATCATACTGTTTAATTTGAGCTTTTAACTTTAATCTCTTATTCTCATCTCCATTTATATAAGATTGCAATACTGCCTTTGTACATACAATTTCATTTTTATAGCAAATTTCTTTTTTGCTACAATTTTCTAATTTATCACATAATTTTATTAAATCGTCCACTTCATTTATTTCCTTCTTGTAATAGTTTTTTCACATTCATTGTATACCTTTTCTCCAATAACTCAATTCGATATGACGTAATCCAACAAAATTTTAAAACTTCGTTTGTAGTTTAATCATTGTTTATTTAAGGGCTTCCTCCCAGAAGCCCTTAACTCCTTCACTCTCACTTACTCCACAACAATACCACCCAACACCGCAATATCCTGTCTCGTAAGTAATTCAATTTCCTTTGCCACCTCATTGTACAATGTAGAGCCAGCTTTTTCTACTAAAACTACCCCTTTCTCGTTCTCCAGCTTCTCCATTGCCTCGGCATTATATAATACATTGTCAAGAATTGTTACTGCAATCTGTTCTTTCTCCAATGCCTGTTTGATGCTTTCGCATACATTGTCTGCTCCCTCCGCCAAATTGCAGCCCATCAGGCACACATGATCCAAACCATTTTTCACTGCTGCAATCTTAACTGCTGCGACTGCCAATTCCATAGACTGCGCCGGTGTAAATTTACGTTTACCATGATTTCGTAAATTATCTACCCATCTGTCCGGTAATAACTTCTTCTTGGAATCCTTTACAATCAATCCCATCTGTGGAATATGATATAAATTCTGTAATTCATCCGATGCACGAAGTTTTCCATTGAAAATGTACATCAGGCAAAGAATCATTGCATAGACAAACGCAAATATTACTGCGCCTAAAACTACATACTTGATACTTATAGAAGGTTTCTGTACGGTCACAGACTCTGCAGCCGCATCCTGTGTAGTATCAACGATTTCGCTATCATTCTGAGTCAATAAATTATAATACTGTTTCTGTTCTTCTGTAAATCCAGCCTTTGTTGCAGCAATTGTTGCTTTTAAAGAACTAATTTCATCTCTATATGCAGTCTGGCTATTCAAAACGCCAGTATTCATAACTGTTCCCATTGTCTCAGATAATAAAATCAACTCATGATTTCCAATTTCCTGCGACAAATTTTCCTGCTGCATTGCCAGATATTCTTTTACAGCATCAGCAAGATTCTCACAACTTTCTTCATCCTTCTGCATAATAACAATTTTTACACAATTGCTGTCAGACAAAAGAACCTGAGTTCCATCTGCGATTGTCATTCCTGATTTCACATCTGCTGAAATCAGTTCAGCAACATAGGCAGCATCCATTCCTGTCTGCTGTTCTATCCAATCATATAATCCCACATTCTTTATTACATTTCCATAAACAATGCCAAACTTGCTGCCACCACTGTTATCTTCTACCTGAATCTGGTATACCAATTCCTTCTGTACAACATTCAATGGATCTAACTGCATATATAAAGAATTTTTGTAATAGATTTCTTTTAAATCATATTTATTTTCCCAAACAATGACGGAATCTACTCCTGCTAAAAGATCATCTCCAAGGCTCTCTTTCATCTGCTTGATTTTTTCTTCTCTGGTAGTTTCATCCTGAGTTGTTGATACTGTCACTTGTTCATTTTGCGTATTTTGAAATTCCTTATAAGATTTCACGTAACCAAATACACCTAATAATACTGCCCCCACTATCATTGCAATTAACACACTTCTCCAATGTGCTAAAATATCTGCTATCAAATCAAATAAATCAATTTCTCTTTCTTCCATATGCCAATTAATATTCCTTCCTGATACATACTTTATATCATGATTTCATCACACAATAATTTCACTGTTCAAAATTATACCTGTTCAAAAAACGTATCCGGATGCTTCGGATCAAATACCTCATTACAAGTCATCACTGTTACTAAATCTTCTGTATCACTCAGATTAATAATATTGTGCGTCCAACCTGGAATCATGTGAACAGCTTCAATCTTATCCCCAGAAACTTCAAACTCCACTTTCTCTCCAGTGTTAATATTTCTCTCCTGAATCAGTCCATGACCAGCAACTACAATAAACAATTCCCACTTGCTGTTATGCCAATGCTGCCCTTTCGTAATGCCCGGTTTCGATATATTGATTGACACCTGACCACAATCTTTTGTATGGACAAGTTCTGTAAATGATCCCCTATTATCCACATTCATCTTCAATGCATACTTGAATTTATCTGTTGGAAGATAGGTAAGATACAAGGAATACAGTTTCTTCGCAAATGATCCTTCCGGCATTTTCGGCATCATCAGCGTAGTTGGCTGCGCTTTGAATTCCTGTAACAAGTCCACAATCTCACCTAATGTAACCTTATGTGTTACCGGCACACAACAATATCTGCCATTCTCATCCAAAACCGTTTCAACGCCGTCAAATTCACAGTGTTTTTCTTTTCCCTCCAGAAGATCAAACATTCCTTCTACCAAATCATCTATATAAAGCAATTCCAATTCTGTCGATCTGTCATTTACTGTAAATTCTTCATCATTTGCAACAGCCCAGCAAAAAGTAGAAACTGCCGAATTATATCTTGGTCTGGAATGTCCCATCAGGTTCGGGAAACGGTACACTGCAACCTTAGCTCTAGTCTCCTTCGCATACTCAAAGAACAATTCCTCTCCTGCCTTTTTGGAACGTCCATATTCTGAATCGCCAAATCTTCCAGAAAGAGTTGCCTGAATGGAGGAAGAAAGCATAATTGTTGCATTATTATTGTATTTCTTTAACGTATCTAACAACTGTGATGCAAAGCCAAAATTTCCTTTCATGAAATCCTCTGGATTTTCCGGTCGATTCACCCCTGCAAGATTAAATACAAAATCTGCCTCTTTACAATAACAATCTAACTCTTCTACTGTGGATTCCATATCATACTCAAAAATGTCTTCAATCTGAATCTCTGGGCGAGTTTGATTCCTTCCATCCCTGATATTTTTCAAATTGTTCACAAGAGCAGTTCCTACCATGCCCTTAGCACCTGTAACTAAAATTTTCATTAGATGTCTTTTCTCCATACCATTTTATTCACAACATTTACATATCCCTGTATGATTCTTACAACTTTCATAGATACTGTTTCATCCACATAATCAGGACACGGTTTCCCCAATATGCCTTTATTCTTCATGTCAATCGCCATTCCAGTTGCCTGAAGCAATTCCTGCGTTGTAATGCCAGCAAGTATAAAATTACCGGATTCCAATGCTTCCGGTCTCTCTGTAGATGTCCTGATACAAACTGCTGCTATCGGATGTCCGATTGAAAGATAAAAACTGCTTTCTTCCGGAAGTGTTCCTGAATCAGACACAATCGCAAGTGCATTCATCTGAAGCTTATTATAATCATTAAATCCCAGTGGTTCATTCACTCTTACTCTCGGATCTAATTTAAAACCGCTTGCCTCTAATTTTTTCTTAGATCTTGGATGGCAGGAATACAAAATTGGCATATCATATTTTTCTGCCAACGCATTAATCGCATTAAAAAGAGAGGTAAAATTTTTATCTGTATCAATATTCTCTTCTCTGTGTGCAGAAAGTAAAATATATTTATTTGGTTTCAATCCTAATCTTTCTAACACATCGGATGCTTCTATCTTCTCAAGATTTCCGTGAAGCACCTCTGCCATAGGTGAACCTGTCACATAAGTGCGCTCTTTCGGCATTCCCATCTCATGAAGATATTTTCTCGCCGGTTCTGAATAAGGTAAATTTACATCAGAAATCACATCTACAATTCGACGGTTTGTCTCTTCTGGCAAACACTCGTCTTTACATCGATTGCCTGCTTCCATATGAAAAATCGGAATATGTAAACGCTTTGCTGCAATGGCAGAAAGACAGCTATTCGTATCTCCAAGCACCAATAATGCATCTGGTTTAATCTCAGCCATCAACTCATAGCTTCTTGCGATCACATTTCCACATGTCTGTCCAAGATTATCTCCAACTACATTCATCCATACATCTGGTCCACCAAGATCAAAATCAGACCAGAAAATATCATTCAGATTCTTATCATAATTCTGTCCTGTGTGAGCAACACAGCAATCAAAATATTCTCTGCATCTCTTAATGGTAGCTGCAAGACGAATAATTTCCGGTCTTGTTCCAACTATGATCAAAAGTTTAATTGCTCCATTTTCTTTCCATTTAAAATCCGACATCATTAATCCTCCGCCAATCTTTCCTGAATGTATGCGAGTTTGGCAATTGTAGCTTTTGTCTCTTCAAGATTTAATCTTCTTGTATTATTAGAGTTGAATTCTGTAAGAGTATTCCTCTTGGCATCTCCATCCTTAAAATACTTATCATAATTCAGTCCCCTGTTATCTGCCGGAACTCTGTAAAAATTTCCTAAATCAATTGCTTTAGAACACTCTTCGTTTGTAAGCAGAGTCTCATACATTTTCTCACCATGGCGAATTCCAATCACTTTAATTTCGTCTTTGTTACCACCAAACAATTCACAAACAGCCTCTGCCTGCGTCTGAATGGTACATGCCGGAGCTTTCATAATAAGTAAATCTCCATTTTCTCCATTTTCAAATGCGAACAAAACAAGATCTACCGCTTCCTCCAGACTCATAATAAAACGAGTCATCGAAGGTTCTGTAACAGTAATCGGATTCCCAGCCTTGATCTGATCAATCCAAAGAGGAATAACTGAACCACGCGAACACATTACATTTCCATAACGTGTGCAACATATTTTGGTTTTTCCACTATTACGACTTTTTGCAATAGCTACCGACTCTTCCAAAGACTTTGACTTTCCCATCGCATTAATAGGATATGCCGCTTTATCGGTAGAAAGACATATTACTGCCTCAACTCCTTCTTCAATCGCTGCTGTGAGAACATTATCCGTTCCTATAATATTAGTCCTTACGGCTTCCATTGGGAAAAATTCACAGGACGGAACCTGTTTTAAAGCTGCCGCATGAAACACATAATCTACACCATGCATGGCACCTTTCACTGATTCTAAATCTCTTACATCTCCAATATAAAATTTAATTTTTTCCGCAACCTCAGGCATCCGCACCTGAAACTCATGGCGCATGTCATCCTGTTTTTTCTCATCACGTGAGAAAATCCTAATTTCTCCAATGTCTGTCTGAAGGAAACGATTTAAAACTGCATTTCCAAATGAACCAGTTCCACCAGTGATTAACAAAGTTTTTCCTGTAAACTCTGACATACAATAATCCTCTCTCTTATCTTATTTACTCACTACTACTCAATGATATTTTAATTAGGTCTGTCTTGATCTCCATCAGCCTTAAAAAAAAGGCATCTGTCTTGGTTATTAGAACTATCTACATATATATCTACATTGACCTGTTCAAATGGATTAAAATAATCTGGAATAATATTTCCATTGTCTGTCACCTCAATCATCCCTGCATTTTTCACATATTTTTCATCAAAACCATCAAAATAAAAGTCGATGTATTCATTTTTTTTCAATAATATCTCAAAAAAACGACCACATTTTCCAAACAATTCTTGTTCTCCAAGGAAATCAACAATTCTAACTGCTGTGCTACCATTGCATTCCTGAATTTTAGTAACCATAACAGCTCTTTTTTTGTTTTTCGAGTCTTCAATACCCCATAAATTATATTTATAAATAGGATGATTAAAAAATCGCTTATTATAATACCAACAATCTTTATATGGAATCACATTTTCTACAACTGCAAAATCGAAAAAATCTGATAACTGTTCTTCATTTAATAATTCTATAACACTTATAGACTCAAAAGTTTCATATTCTGCTATATTTCTTTCCTCAACTTTTGCAATTTTATATTCATTTATATCTGCCAATCGATAATAATGCTTCATTTTGGCCTTATAATAATTATAAATTATGCCTAATAATGGTACTTAAGTTATTGGATTAGCTCCTACTCCTAAATCTGTTCTTGCTCCTATAATCACCATGAGACGTTTTTTTAGCTCCATTCCAAGCATTGGCATTGCTTGTGGAACTGTTTTCCATACAACTCCCCAAATATCCAGCTTTTCTTTATCTCTTGAGCATGGTAAAAAACCTAACATTCCTTCTATTATTCCATTTTTTTTATCTTTGGCAATTAAAACATTGACCAAGCTATCAACAACCATTTCATACTCGAAAAACTCTCTATCAACTGCAAGTATATGACCCTTTTTCCAATTTTCATCTATAAACTGCATTACATCCGGAATTTCCTCATATAAGGCTAGCCTAATTTCGTATTTGTCATCAAATCTATTTGCCATTTTTATTTTTTCTCCAAAATACTAATTAAACCTGATACTGTAAATATGTCATCATTTTCAAAATCTTCATCACTAAATGTTACTCCAAATTCAGTTTCACACGCTGTAATCAATTCCAAAAATGCGAAAGAATCAATCAATCCCTGTTCAAAATAATTAACATCCAAATTCTTTTCTAATTCCTCTTTAGACATTGTACTTTTTTCCACAAACCAATTAATAATAAATTCTTTTTTCATAAAACTATTCCTCCTTTATAAGCACTCTTGCTGGGCTGCCATCCGATCCCTTCAATTTTAACGGTAATGAAACCATTTCATACTCTTTTCCACCTACTAAAACATCTGTATTATTAAGATATTCAATTATTAAAGCCTCACCTTTCAAAAGTAACAAGTGATTTGGCGAATCACACTCTCCTTTTTCCATGATTGCACTTCCATCATCTGGTGAAGGAGTGTCCAATGCCATAACTTTCATACCATTATTTAAAAGATATTCAATGGCTTCTGTTTCAAAATACGGAAATCTATCATAATATTGGTTTGTTTTCCAATAATGATACCAGCCAAATGCAAATAACATTCTTTCGCTGACTTTAATTTTCCTTATATCATCTAATGTCACGATATCTCCCTGACCCTTAGTTCTAAAGTCAACTACAGTAATCTTCCCCCACATAAGATCTGTATTCAAAGCTTCCATTGTAATTCCATCATTTATAAAATGGTATGGAGCATCCATGTGTGTTCCAGAATGTGATCCTAAAACAATTTTTTGTGTATTCCTTCCAACCGTTTCAAGAGTTCCCAAACGAGATATCTCTACTGTCTGATGCCATGGTGTTCCGCATGTAGGCATTCCTGTCTCTACATCAAATGTCAAATCATAGATTTTCATTAATTAGCCTCCCTTTTAATTTTGAAATCGATTCATTGAATCTATTTTTAACTACATACCTTAATCATCTCAAAAATAATATTGGTAGACGATGATTTCGTAAAACAGATTTCCAGTTGCTTTCCATTAACTTCCAATATTTCAGTATCTGTGCAAATACCGTCTATAGGAACATTTGAAAATCGTGCACTATTAATCAAAGTAATAACACCATATCCTCCATCATCAAGATGCGCATCTATATTTTCATCTGAATTACTTAAAACTAATATATAATCTCGTTTATCAAGAATTCCTTTCATGTTGCAACTAATAATATTATTTTTTTCAGTCACTTTGTTTCCAAATATTCCTTTTAAAAATTCTAATGCTCCTTGTTTATTTGTGTATTTTCCATAAACTGTATTATCAATTAATTCAATCTTACTATTCACCTCTACAGTGTCATAGAAAATATATTCTGTTGGATAATTACCATCATAAAAATACAAGTCGTGATCAATTTGTGGCACACACATAAGATTTTTTTTAATATCAAGATTTTTTAGTCTTATTTCTTTAAATAAAGCTTCTCCCTTATCTTTAAGTATTTTTTCTTTATTTATCCTTGAACCAATAAATGATATATGATCAAATTTAATTATCATTTTTTTATCCTCTACTAATTCTTTTGTTCATCACCAATATAATCATTAAATCCCAAATCAGTCATTATACATTCATTATCTTTTGGCATATTGTGAGCGATTTCTCTAAGTTTTTCTTCATCCATATTTACCTTATCATACTTTGCATACAAAAGTATTAAATCTAATGGATTTACACGATATTTAGTTGCATATTTATGAATATACTTCATATAACTGGTATGAAATTCCGCTATTCCACAATATAAATCCAATGCATTTGCATTATGTTTCCATAATGGTCGTACATATTTTTCTGCACAATCCATTATTTTCTTCAAATCATATTTATTTATTGAATTCTGACGCAACAAATTACCAAGCACTAATTCAGTTGCGGCATTTCCAGCACTTCTGCCCATGCCTAAAATAGATGTGTCAACTAAATCAAAGCCCAGCTCAATTGCAAACAATGTATTCGCTACTGCTAACCCAAGATTGTTATGTCCATGAAATCCTACTTTAATGTTGCTTACCTTTTTTACTTCATTAAAATAACTTTCTATTTCACGGTGTCCCATACTACCTGCTGAATCTACAATATATACCACATCCGCTCCATATGCTTCTGATTTTTTTACACTCTCTGCAAATTCTTTCGGCGTAGCCACATAAGATTTCATATAGTTAGCCATAACTTCTAAGCCTAATGCTTTTGCACGCTTTATATATTTTTCTGTTGTTTCTACTTCTGTGACATTAGAACCAACTCTTACAAATGAAGCTCCATATTCTTTTAATTTTTCCAATGATTCAATCTTAGCGTATGTTGGAATACAAAACATTCCATATTTTGCCCCATATGCTCCTTTTCTAGCAGCCTCTAAATACTCATCATCTGTGCAAAGTGCTATTCCATTTTGTGTTGAACTTCCATCTAATCCAACTCCATGTCCAATCTCAACATATTCAATTCCAGCATCATAAACTAATGAACATATTTTTTCTGTCTCATACTCAGAAAACTGAAAATTAATTGCATAGCTTCCATCTCTAAGAGTGACATCCATAATTTGCGTCTTATTTGTCATTCTTTTTCTCCCACATTTGTTTCAACTTATTTTTGTCGATCTTTCCATTAATGTTTCTTGGTATCATATCTATTTTCCATAAATAATCAAGGGAATAGTTCTTTCCAAGTTCACTAACAACATTTTTCTTTAATGTTGTCTCTAATGCTGTATTATCATCTACTTCTTCTTTCAATGTATATACACAACATATTTTTTCTTCTCCATGGCTATCTTTAACACCAAGGACTACATTTTCATAAACTTTTTTTTCTTTGTATATACAGTTTTCAATTAATACCGGACTTATGTTCATTCCACCTTTAATTATTAAATCCTTACTTCTTCCCGTAATATACAAATAACCATCCTTTATCTTTGCCAAATCTCCTGTTTTATAATAATTTCCCTCAAAATAATCAGGTGTATTCTCATTCGTATATCCTAAGTACATCCAGGGAACCTTTATATATAATTCATCAGATTCTGTCCTGTAATATTTAACTTTTGGAAGGAATTCTCCAACACAATTTTTTTCCGATTTTGCAATGGATTCTTGTGTCTCTACTGATATAAATAACGTTTCTGACAGTCCATAACTTGCCAACACTTTAACACCATATCTGCTGTCAAATTTCGTTCTCATTTCATTTGTTAATGGTGCTGTCCCAACCAGAATTGTTAAATTGTTTTTTTTACAATATTCTTCCCCTTCAATTTTTCTATCCATCTGATCAATCATCATCAACATCGCTGGAGAAAGCCAAAACAAATCAACATTATATTTTATTACTGTCTTCCAAAAATTTCTTGCTGAAATAATTGAGAATCTCTTTGTAATAACAATTCGTGTACCTATTATAAACGGATAAATTAGAGAATTTAATATCCCCGCCATATATGTCATTGGCATTACGTGTATAAATGTTCCTCCTCTTTTCTTAACTTTTTCATCCAACGCAAGTGCTGTCAAAAATAAATTATCTAATGTATGTTCTACCCCTTTAGTCACTCCACTCGTTCCGGATGTATAAGTGACTAAATATGACATTCCTTTTCTTCTTTTTATTTTATCTATTACCGACTGTTTTACATTTTCCGCATTGCCAGTTGTTGTCTCTTTGATTTGTGGCAATTGCAAAATATTATGATCAATCACATCCAAAAAATCTATTTTTTCATCCAAAAAGATGCCTGTTCTGTCAACTTGACTTAAAATTGTTTTTATTTCATCGATCCCTTTTTGTGGATCAACAACCAAAATTCTTTTTGTTGTCAACATAACAGAAAAATATAACAATGCTAATTCATATGAATTCTCTTTTACAGCAATAACACTATCGCCAACTACTGAATTTTCAATAAAATCGGCAACCAATAATGCTTGTGAAAAGAATTCACAATACGTATAACTTCTTCCTAATATCTCATCAATAATAAATTCATTTTTAAAATCCAATTCGTTTATTTTGATGATTACATCTTCAAACATAATTAATCCTCTCGTAATTTACTCATAATCATGGTAATTTTCACTCTTAGGTGGAAAATCGTTACAATCAAGTCTTGGTAATTTGAACTTATCATCTTCTCCAATATGTGCAACTCGGACTTCTGTTGTCATTCCTAGACAAGCCCCCTTGGAACGAATATAATTAATTACATCATCATTGTAATTTCCATAAGGATAATTTAATACCCATTGTTTCTTATCAATAAATTCATCCATTACCTCAAGTGCCATATCAATATCTTTTTTCAATTGAGCCGATTCAAGATTCGCCAACCAATAATGATCATATCCATGAAGACCAATATACATGCCATGTCTCTTCATTGTTCTTATCTGATCTTCTGTCATATACAACTCATATGCTAATTGTTGTTCCGTAACCCCAACATATTGTTCAAACAACTCACTTGCAATCATAGTTCTTAATTTTTCAGGCAAAACGGTTTGAAGCATTCTTTTTACAAAAATCGTCTCTTTTGTATCAAATCTATTTGCAACCGCATATTGTTCATATAAATCATTCGTTGTGGCAAAATCAAATTCCTGTCCTCTATAATAATCCATAGCCCTTCTAACATCAGTAACCAGCTTCTCCATATCTGCACTTGCTAATATATAATGAATCTTGTTAACATCCAAAAGTTGATGCGTCGCAAAAGTCTTTCCTGGTATAAAAAAAGATCCCTGTGCTCCAAATTCCTCCAATAATGGCATTGCATATGTATAGTTATCAACATACCCATCATCAAACGTCAATAATAAGGCGTTATCAGGCAAAGTATATCGATTTTCAGCTGCTTCGATAACTTGTTCCATTGAAACAAAATTAAATCTTCTTTTCATATACTCAAGTTGCTGTCTAAACAAAGAAATATCCATACCTTTTATCTGTGGATATCTGCTATGTACTAAATCACGAGTATAATGATACATTGCTATATAAAGTTTGTTCATTCTAGTTTTCTCCTACCGTTATAATATTATATACATCAGTTGACTTTTCCATCAACTGTTCGTCAAAAACGCCTTCCATATTTCCACTTTAACTTTCAGCGATTACATTTTTAAAACTTAAGTATTCTTATATACACAGCACAATATCCATTAATCACTTTTTAATTTGTTCATTACGTACATTTTAACTTTGCTTGTAATCCCATTTTCAAAATAATAGAACATAATACCAACTATAATAGTAATTAGTAAACTAACAATAACCTGCGATAGTATATTATTACAATCAAATAATCTATATATATTTTCTGCAAACATGAAATAAACCATTTGTGTCAAAAAAATATCATATGAAGCCCTACCTACTATCTCAAGAGGTTTAAAATGCATTTTTTTATATATATTAACCCCCATAAAAACAATTGATACTATGAATAACGCTGGCAACATCGATGTTCCAATCCAATACCTAAACACCTGCAATTGTTTACCTTGATACCTATAAACTATTATATATGTAATTCCAATAATCATAGTTGTAACAAATAACAACCATTTTTTCAAGTTCAACTTTCCACTATACTTTGTCAACACGATTCCCATTGCAATCAAGAAAATATATCTAAAAACAATCATTCTATAGTATGTTTCTGTCATATCATATACTCTTTGAAAAATTAATTCATAAATAATATTTAAAATCAAGCAAAACATCGTCCCTCTATATATATCTTTTTTTATCGGAAAATAGAGAATCGGGAACAAAAAAATAAATTGAATCATTATAGGATAATAGTAACTCCCTGGTCCATCGCCCCCCCCTAAAAAAATTAGTAATGAATGCTTTATTCCATTCCACGAACCATTTAGAATGCGTATCAATATTTCTATTATATATGAAATAACATAAGGAACTGTAAATCTAATAAACTTATCCAATGTATTATTTGGAGCCCATGCCTCCTCAATCGTCTCTATATGCCGTCGTTCATATGACTTTGCATATACATATCCAGAAATAATCATAAAAATAGGAACAGCCATGTCAATCCAAAATGGAAAACCAAATTTCATACGCTGTTCATATGTCCAATTACAATGCCCTATTACAACAAATATAATTGCCACTCCCTTAAAAAAGTCCAATGCCCTATATCTTTCCATCTTTTCTACCTTATATTATTATAAACACATGCCATATATTGATTATGCAAAAACAAATATTTTGCAATCACTTCCATAAGTTCGAAGTCATTTTCATGATCCAAATCAAGAATTCCTGTATCATACATTTCTATGCATTCAACATAGCCATCAAGAACCCCTTTTCCAGTCCTTAAATACTCTGGCTTATATGCATATAACGAAGCATTCATATCAAATATTTCAGGTGCCTGTTGTCTCGCTGAATAGTCAGATGCAATCACTTTCTCATAACCATGTTCTGTTTTTTTCACCTGATTAAAGTATGGATTTCTTCTGGCTGTTGTTACAGAAGTAGTTACATCCGCATTTTTACTAATATGAGTACTTATCAAATTTTCCAAATCTTCTACAGTTCTCAATGGAGATGTAATGTCCAAATCTACAACCACATCATATTTCACATCTTTTTTCTTCTCCATTTTATTAAGGCAATCGAGAATAACTGATATTTTTCCAATAAAGTCTCCACTTAATTCTGGATTTCTCTTGATTATTTCAACATTTCTTAATCCATTATCCTTCATAATATCAATCAATTCGTCACTGTCTGTGTTAACAACAATATCATAGTTTAAATTTTCTTCCATTTTCTTTAAATACAAATCAATAACGGAAATACTATAATATGGTAATCTTTTACCATTAAATATTTTTATGTTTTTATTCTTTATTCCCTTTGATCCTGCTCTTCCACAAATTGTAAACAAAATATTCATTATATTTCTCCTTGTGTTAATTTTAATACATTTACTGCATGATTTATATCACTATCAGCTTCGGCGTTTCCATTAATCATATCTAAAAAATGACGTAATTCTCTTTTTTGATAATCATCTCTCTCTTCCTGAAAGTCTATTACCTTCTCAGATTTCAAAAAATAGATTTTGTTATTAGCAATATCACCAATAATTGTATCTTCGTTTGTAAAAAGTGTTATATTTCTAATCGTCTTTCTTCCGAAATAATCAAGATGAAGTTCCACTATTTTATCTTCATATTCACTAATATAAATAGCATAGTCATCACTATCTATTTCAAGTCGAGACTTTTTACCTCCCATATAATTAACTTTTATAGGCATACCAAATAAAAATGTCAAATAATCCCATTCATGAATTAAATCTATTGAGACACCGCCCCCCATACTCTTATGTGCACTATACGTCATTCTGTAATCTTGTTCAGGACGCCAATCAGGCAAATAACTTGACGAAATGCTTCTTACAGAAATAACATCTTTCAAATTAACATTATTCTTAATATATTGTATAACTGCGCTATAACGTAATGGACATGCCACATAATATACAGCCCCTTCTTTCAATATGTAATCGGAAACTTTATCTATCCCTTTCAAAGATGTTAATGGTTTTTCAATAAAAAAATTCTTTGCTACTGCAGTAACCTCTTTTAATGTATCAATGTGTAAATCTGTCGGATTTGTAATGAAAACTATATCATATATTGAATTCAAATCACTTATATTATTAAAAATATTATCAATCTTTTCAAAAATCTCATCAGAGTCTTTTTTCCCACTCCTTCTAACAGCATCTATTGACAGTTGTATTCCATCTTCTTGACATATTGCACTTAAATTCTTTATATGACGTTTTGCAATAGATCCAACCCCGATAAAACAAACCTTTAATTTTTCCATGCTTTTTTCTCCACTTGATCAATAATCTGTAACACCTTAAGATCTTCCTCAAAGCCATATACCTGTTCTTTATCATTATTCATCACATCAAAAAATTCCTGGATTTCATTTTTATATGCATTCTCTACAATAAAAGTTCTGTATCCTTTTTCATGTTCTTCCTTCTCATTTAAAACAACCTTCTTTAACTGATCATTTATTTTGTCATACTCATATAAACTATCTGGAGTCCCCCCCCACTGAAAGTATTCATTTTCTTTATAAACATCTAACTTTCGTACCGCAACTGGCGACACTACATCGACGACCAATGTTCCTTTATTCCCATTAGTATGTTGCAGCTGTATCATATAATTATCACTATAACAAATTTTTAAATTACTCATCTTATCCGCAATGACATGAACATCTTCAATATCACCAAAAGTCTTTGTCAACCATGGCATCTCTATAGCCATAATTTCTCTGCATCCATTTGTTCTTTCATCTCCGACAAAAAAATCTTTATAATTTTCCCATGGATGCCAATCAGGAAGATACTGACCTATATGATAAATATAATTCCATTTACTTCCCTTATCAATCCTATTTCTTATGTAACATATTTCTTCCCTATAAAAAAATGTAGATGAAAGAAATAATACACAATTGTTCTCCTTTGCTAATTTCATATTATCTTCATATCCATCAGCTACCAGATTGATTTCTGTAAAAACATTCCATTTATTTTTTAAACATTCCCTAATAATAACATTATGTGACAATGGCGATGTACAAACAAAGGCTGCATTTATATTATACTTCGAATCTACACCACTGATAGAATCCACACATTCAATATTAAAAAGCTTCTTCGCTTCATTTCGACGATCTTCTCTGCCATCAACGCCTACTATAACATACTCTGGATACATTTCCTGAATAAGCCTTATTCTTCTCTTTCCCATCGAGCCCAAACCAACTACCAATATATTCATCATTCTACCTCTACATCAATATCAAAAAATTTTTTTTTCAAATCTATACTACTACTCTCTTGTACAACTGAAACAATTTTAGATGCAATTTGAACAGCTGCATTTCCGTCACCATACGGACTTTTTACATGTCTACAAACTTCTTTAAACTCATTACTAAGAGCTTTATCAATAGCATTTTTAATGCTTTCTTTGTCCGAATTGCAATTAATTATACTCTCCGATTGAAGTCTACCACGTTGTCTATCACCGATGTTAACAGTAGGAACCTTAAAAGCTGGTGTTTCTATAATTCCACTTGATGAATTTCCTAAAACAAATTCTGCATAACGCATCAAAGAAAGATATCTAACAATTCCTAATGAGCTAAATACATGCAAGTTATCTATATCGTTATCTGCTTGATCTAGCATTCGATTTATTTTTTCTCCACCTTGATCAGCATTCGATTTAGTAACAATAAACTGAATTTGTGAATACTCTTCTATTATAGCAATCAAATTTTTTATATCACACTCTACCCCCTCTTCTTCCATTGTTACAGGATGATATGTGCAAATAGCGTATCTGCACTCTTGCAATCCTATGCTTTGAAGTGCCTCGTCTTTTTTCATATAAGCATTCCTCAATATATTATCAATACTTGTAGAGCCATAATTAAAAACTCTTTCTGGTTGTTCTCCAAGTTGTATAATCCTATTATAGCTTTCCTTGTTTGTTGGAAAATGCAAATAACTCATCTTGGTTATAGAATGCCTTATCCATTCATCTAGGGCTCCCTCTGTTGTATCTCCACCACACAAATGAAATATTGGAGTATGAGTATTTCCTGCTGCTATTGCTATAGCTAGCATTTCATATCTATCTCCCAAAATCACTATTCCACTATACTTTTCATAATAAAAAAGGTGTGTGAATTTAATAAGCGCATCCGCTTGATTGTTTGATATATCAGTTGCCTTTTCATTTTTCACTGAAATGTCTATCTGCTTATCAATTCTCACATTCGATTTAATGATCTCATCAACAGTATATCCATATACCGAGCTCAAATGTGTTCCAGTCACTACTAACTCTATTCTTAGTTTTTCATCTTCAAACTTCCGTAGTTCCTGAATAACAGGCATAAGCAATCCAAATTCAGCCCTAGTAGAAGTTATTACAGCAATTTTTTTCATATTTTCGCTTTCAAATCTCTATAAGTTCATCTTGTACAAAATCTCTTATAGCAGTCCTTCCAATAATTTCATACCACCTCATTGGCGAAATGCCCTTTCCAGGTCTTTTAACTGTTAAATTATCTTTTGTAAGCATTTCACCCTTTTTAATATTAACAGCCGCAACAATACTTTTTCTTGCAACTTCTTTATTTTGTACTTCTGATTTTGATGGAGTTTTCACTCCATTTCCAAAAGCTTTTTCTACATTTCTTATTGCCGAAACCATTTTTTTCAATTCATCTGGATTCAGACTCGCCTTATGATCTGGTCCTTCCATTTCTTTGTCTAATGTAAAATGCTTCTCTATTACTGTTGCTCCCATCGCAACTGCTGCTATTGGAATCTCAATACCAAGTGTATGATCAGAATATCCGATTTTTTTTCCACTTTCATTTTTTATTGTATGCATAGCTGATAGATTTACATCCTCATATGGAGTAGGATATTGTGTATTACAATGTAAAAGAATTATATCATTTGTTCCATTCTCTTCTAACACATTTATGGCTTGATTTATTTCATCTATATCACACATTCCAGTAGACATGACTACTTTTCTATGTGTTTTTCCAATAGCTTCAAGATAAGGCAGATTTGTAATCTCACCTGAGGGTACTTTCCAGAAATCCATATCTAATTTTTCCAAAAAATCTATACTTTCCAAATCAAACGGTGTGGAAATAAATCCAACCCCCACCCGATCACAATACTCTTTAAGTTCCCAAAAGTTATCATTTGAAAGTGTCAATTTTTTAAGCATTTGGAGTTGTGACTCGCTCGTTCCTGTATTTTTTTTCTGATATTCTGCCATTTCAGCAAAACGAGATACAAGTTTTTCAGGTACAAAGGTCTGAAATTTCACATAATCAACTCCTGCCTCCTTTGCAACATCCACCATTTTCTTTGCAATTTCAAAACATCCATTATGATTTACACCAGCCTCAGCTATTATGCATACATGTGCCATACTATTTCTCCTCTATCTAACTGTCATTCCTGCTGGAATAATTCTCCTATCTCCTATTTCTTGACACTGAATCACCGTAGCATTAGCGCCAATAAACGATGCAATTCCTACTTTTACCTGTCCACATAGCACTGCTCCCACAGCTATATGCACAAAATCACCTATTACACATTCATGCTCAATTAATGCCTTTGTATTTATAATTGACATCTTACCTATCTTAGCTTCTGCATTTACAATTGCACCCTTCCCAATAAAAGTTCCCTCTGTAATTTCTGCTGTTTCAGAAATGATAGCAGATGGGTCAACTATAATTGGCAGACGATAACCAATCTTCTTTGTTTTCTCATATAGAGCTTCTCGAACATTTCCCTTTCCAAGATATCCTATACATATTGCAGCATTTTGTGTTCCTCGATTATAATACTCCTGTAGTACATCATCTGTGCCCAAATATGGATAACGACCCCTTCTATCTATCTCATCTGTATAACCAATAATATTATATTTTTTTTGTCGCTCAATACAATCAATTACACTTTTAGCATGTCCGCCATATCCAACAATAATAATATCTTCCATACTCTAATTCGAAACTATATGTAGTTTCTCTTCCATCCTTTTCATTTCGCCAAACTCCCCCATATCCAAAAATGAATCTTCACTAATTGGATATGTGCCTACCTTTCCGCCTTGCTGCATAACTTTCTCAACTAATTGTGGCATATGAAACATCTCATTATCTGGTATTAACTCTATCGTTTCAGGATTGATAATGTACATCCCAGTATTAATAAAATACGACTGTGTTGGTTTTTCTTCCATTGAAATCAATTCACCATTCTTACCAGAATACAAGACACCATACGGAATTGTTACATTCTTAAGTGCTGCAACAACTGTAATTACATTTTTTGAAGCTTTATGATATTCATATATATCCCCATAATCTGCCCTTATCAATGCGTCACAATTAGTTACAAATACTGGATCAGAAAACTTTTCCTTTATCAATTTTACACTTCCACCAGTACCTAATGGTTTATTTTCTTCAACATACTTAATACTATATTCTGGATTCAGATCCGTAAAATAGGAACGTATCATGCCTTTTTTATAATTAACAGTCATATAAAACTCATTAATATCATACTTACAATACTCATTAAGAATCCGCTCTACTATAGGTGTCTCACCTATTGGTATTAAAGGTTTCGGCAAAATCTTAGTATATGGATAAAGCCTTGTTCCCTTGCCTCCTGCCATAATAATGACTGGAATTTTTTTCAAAGATTTACCACTTTTTTTATCATTTTTATTATTTTTTTCATTCCAAAGTATAATATCAATAATTGTTTTATCGTTATCTATAACTGGCAATGCATTAATTTCATATTTCAACATTATTTGTTCTGCAGATTCAATTTCTCGACGCATTACATACTTAGGAGAAGATTTCATTGCATTAATTATTGGCACATTTAATTCTCCTGATTTAAGTAACCAACGTCTTATATCTCCATCTGTAACACACCCTATCAATTGATTTTCTGAATTTACGATAAACAATATTCCCTTTGCATTTTTATCAATTTTTGACATTGCTTCAACAACAGTTATATTCTCGTTTCCGATCAATTGTAACATTTTGGTTTGATCCATTGCTTTTTCCTTTTTATTCAGCCATCTGCCTTAAAACATCCTTAACCTGTTCCACAACATATATTATTTCTTCTTCTGTAATCTGCGTACTTGATGGAATATTCAATATTCTCTCTGCATAATATGGTGCCTTTTCCATTTTGTAAGCCAACTCATTCTGGTATGGAATCTGCTCGTTTATTAATCCCCAAATAGCTCTTGTCTGTACTCCACGCTGTTCAAGAGCCGTAATAATTTCTCTCATATTGGCTTTAATCTTATCTCTGTTTATTTCTAATGAATAGAACCACTTGTTTGAACTTGTACCCTCTCTAAAACCAATTAATGTTCCCATTTCAAAATTCTCAAAAAGCTTCTTATACAAATCATAGTTTCTCTGTTTACGCTCGATAAAATCTGGTAATTTTTCTAGCTGTGCCACACCAATAGCAGCTTGTACATTTGTCATACGATAATTATATCCAACTTCATTATGGATATAATAATGCACATCATCTTTTGCCTGTGTTGAGAGATATTTTATATGATCCACAACCTGAACATCATTTGCAGTTACAGCACCACCACCACCAGTGGTAATAATCTTATTTCCATTAAATGAATATGCTCCGAAATCTCCAATTGTTCCAGCATACATTCCCTTCAATGGACCATCTATATAATGTGTTCCCAATGCTTCTGTTGCATCTTCTATGACCTTAACATTATACTTCTTAGCAATTTCCATAATAGAAACCATATCAGCCATATTTCCAAACACATGAACAACAACTACTGCCTTAACATGCATTCCTTTATATGTAAGCTTTTCTCCTTGGACAACGCATTCTTTTTCGCAAAAATCTCTAAGTTTATTTGGATCCATACAAAAACTATCATCGCAATCAATAAATATAGGTGTAGCAAATTGATATTTCACTGGATTTACTGCTGCAATAAAGGTAAGCGGTGGTACAAGCACTACATCTCCAGGTTTAACACCAGCCTCTACAAGTGATAAATGAAGCGCTGATGTTCCACTCTGAACAGCTGCGACCTTTTTTGTATGTAAAAATTCCGCTAATTTTTGTTCCAATTGATTTATATATGCTCCACCAGTAGATACCCAGCCTTGATCTATTGCATCATCAACATATTTTCTTTCATTCCCCTCAAAATTCGGTATAGATAATGGTATGAATCTGTTCATTTTATTTTCCTCATTTCATAATGTCTTTCAAATTTTCAAAATACAACATTACATTTTGCTATCCAAAGATTTTCCTGTCTCGATGTGTTCAAAATTAGGAAGATATTCTCTCATAATTGAAACAATTTCCTCTTTAGTCAAATCTTTTTTTTCAAAAGCACTATTTAATTTATCAAATAAAGCTATAATTTTTTCTTTATCTGGTATCAGTTTACCTGTCACTATACCAAGTGCCTTTAATCTATTGAAATCAACTGTTTCATTATCTGTGTAAAATTCTTCATATCCCTTTTCTCCTGATGTATTTGAACCAGAATAATGCACAGGATATTTTTTACTTCCCTTTTTTAATTGATCCGCTCTATCTATTGCCTCTTCATCTGACTCACACTCTAATACTTCATACCCATATTCATGAAGCAAAGCCGTTGCAATTCTATCAAATGTCATCATTTGTTCTTCTTCCAGTCTAGGAAAAAAAATTTCTCTATTTTTTCCCAACATACAAGCCAGCATACATATCTGCCCACTCTCTTCAGGAGAAACAAAATACCTTTTAACATCTGACGGTGCACTGATTGGTTGCAATTTTTGAATACGGGACAAAAATCCCGCTGGCAAAGAACCATTAGAAAATGCTACATTTGCAAATCTTGCAGTTTTAACAGGAAACTTGTCTGAATAAGAAAAAATGACATCCTCCATTATTCTCTTACTTGCTCCCATAATATTTACTGGATTTGCTGCCTTATCAGTTGAAACACAAAAATATTCTTCTGGTGGGTATTCTTCCAGCAAATCAAGTAATTTTTTTGCATGAAGTACATTATTCTGAATTAACGCTTCAACAGAATAAATATCTTTTTCTGAACGTACATGCTTATGTGCAGAAAAATTACCAACTATATCAAATCCACCACGTTTTCTAAACATTTTTTCGAATACTGGCGAAGCAAAATCTATCGGATACGGAATATAATCATCTGGTACATACATTTCTTTTGTTGATCGTAAATCTCTCGTTAATTCTGCTAATGCATTTTCATTTATATCCACAACAACAAGTGTTGCTGGTTTAAATGGCAAAATAGCTCTTATAAATGAGGATCCAATCGAACCTGCTCCCCCAATTACTAAAACTGACTTATTTTTTATTTTCCTTTCCAACTGCACTTTATTATCTTGAACATCACGATCAAACATGCTTTCTTCTCTATGAATCACATTTTTTTTAATAAAATCATCTAGCACAAACATTTTTATCCTCCGAAAGTTCACCAAATTTCTTTTCCCAAATAATTAATATTACATAAAACGGGATTAAGTATATGTACCAATAGTTAAATAATCCGCCTCTCAAATGAGACCCTATAGTCATGCATTCATTTATACAGATAAATCTAAAAACTCCCTCTTTTCTTTTACCTTTTATATATATCCATCCTATTATGAGAAAATAAATTATTACAAAGGGAATTCCCAACCAATAATCAAAATTCAAATACATGTATGCTTCTAAAGGCCATTGATGAGTTCCCCCATTTGCCCAAGATTCTGGATAATAAATTGATGTTAACCATATACTAGTATCATAATATGGTTGACCAACATATCCAACTCCCATTTTCAACAATAGCCAATTAATTGGATAATATATCGTCTGAAAGAAACCACTTTTATGTTTATTTAATAACAATAAGAATTCATCTAGTGTATCAAAATAATTTAAACAAGTAGCTACTATTGCTTCCATAGAATGCATATATTGCCCCGCTCTAATATACATTCCAAAAACAAAGATAGAAATACCTATCACACCAACCAATATACTTTTTTTATCAAATAATTTTATTTTAATTATCTCATCACTAAATAGCATAAATAAGAAAAGTATCATGGTTGATTTACTTCCGCAAAGATACATGGTTATTGCGCACAAAACTAATAATAGAATTTTTCTTAACTTGCCTCTTTTTTTCCCTTCGAAAAAAAATAATAATAAGGCAGCATACTCAAATAGCAAATATAAGAACCCACTTCCGCCTCTACTGAAAAAAGCGTCATTCGCATTACTCATCCATAATGCAATTCCACCAGTTCTATGAATATAAAACCCAATGCTTATTACATAAATAAATAATAATAATCCTATTTCCCAAACAGATAATTTATGTTTCTCATTTTTCCCTGACATAATTTCCGTAAACGATTTTTTTTTCTCGCTATAATCCAACGTCAACATCGCTATTGAAAAAGTTACAATAAACATAAAATAGGCATTTATTACAGTATTTCCATAATTAGCCAAATCTTTATATCTGTTTGCAAACAGGGGGGCAATCCCATACCACATAAAATAAAAACCCATAACGAAATTTTTGGGATTGAACAACTCATGTGGTATAACAAGAATATATATAATTGAAACCGCTATCACATAATACCATAACATAACTTTTATATCAAAACGAAATAAAAAGAATACTATATTCAGTATCACCGTTATGATGACATTAAAAACAAATTTCTTTTCAACAATTAGCTCTTTCATATGTTATAATCCTATAATCCTATCATCACTTTAATTATTTTTGTTATCTTATTTCGATATCTGATAAATAACATACTTATTATAACCAAATATCCTACTATCATTGTACCTCGAATCACATTATATTTGTAAGCAATCAAAAAAATCGGTATCAACGCAATATTGCATATTATAACCAATATATTTAATTTATCTTCATATACTTTTATGTTTAAAACATTCAAAATCCCTATATGTCCTAGTGCCAAAACCAAATAACTTAATAATGTAGTCACTGCTGCAATTTGATATCCATATATAGGAATACAAATATAATTCAAGATAAAATTCACTATAGCAGCTAAAATGCTAATAACAGCCATATATCCTGTTTTTTTATAATATTGCTCAACATTTACATACATTGTATATATCAACTGCATTGCACATCCGATTATAATAGACGGCATTATCCAAATGGCATCTGCATATCTTTCCCCACCTAAAATATAAACTAATTCAGGAGTTAGAAGTAAAATTCCAATCAAAATCCCTTCAAACAAAATGACATAAACCTTCGAAAATTTTCTAACTTGTAATTCCTCATTAGACTCAAATTTATTGGTCATCCAAGGAGCATATGCATTATTTAAAACCCCCACTATCAACGATATTACTGAACCACAAACATATGCCACGCTATATATAGCTGTTTTTTCGCTTCCAACCATTTTTGTAATCATTGTTTTATCTAAGGAATTAAGAATATTAAGTGATAACAAATGAGGAATGTATGGAATACAAATCGGCAATGCATATTTCCAATAACTAACATCGAATTTGCCATTTCTTAACAGAATAATTACAAGGGAAATCATGCCAGCTAGAACTGTTGGAATCACTAACCCTAAAATACGTCCAAATAATTGATTTTCAAATACGCAAACCCCTATCATAGACAAAATAGCAGTAACAATAGCACATACTATAATCATGATGCTCGATGTTTTATATTTATATTCGAAACGCTCATTAACTTGAAACATCATAAATACTTGATAAAATGCAATATAGATATACATTAATATAACATAAATTACGTCCAATCCTAAAATAGTTGTCATCCATTTTTTCACTGCTAACGTAATAATAAAAAAGAAAGCTAAAACACAAAAGTTAAAAATCCCCATTGATTTAACATACCCATTATAATTTTCTTTAAAATCACGTCTTGCACTTATAAATGAAGCATACAAATTTAATGATAAAACCGAAAAAATATTATACCATGACAAAAAGTTATTATAATCTCCAAACGCATTCTTTGACATTACCCTTGTAAAAAATGGTGTTGTTATAAAAACTAATCCTGCATTTATAATAGATGCAATTCCATAGATAATTCCAGATTTTAAGGCCACTGAATTCGAATTTATTTTTTTCTGCTTAACCATTATCTCTCCTTCCTGTAATTATTAAGTAATAAATCGTTTATATTTACATTTTTTACCTTTGAACACATTCATCAATCTGTAACGCATTATGTACTTCTATTAACAAATCATCTCTTTTATTTTTTCAACAATTTTTTCAATTGTATCACACATAAATACGTTTCCAAATTGCATTGCAATATCATATAGTCCACTATTTTTATCAGGAGCATATACTATAATCGTTTTTTTATATCCTGCTTTAAGATAATCATATACTAATGTGCTAGGTCCTGAAACAATAAATTCCAAGTTAAATTCTTTTTTATTTCCACTAGTGTACTCAACACTATAATCTCCTAATTTCTCTATACTTAAATTTGAAATTGGATGTAACATAACTATATATTCGATATCATTCTTCATTTTGAAAATTTGATTAATAATTTCGTTCATCTCTGCTATTGGTGTATCTATTATGCCAATATGCCCCTTCTCAAAATTCGTATATACAAATTCAACCGTGCTTATATATTGTTTTTCATAAATGCAATCCTTATTACAAATTATTTCTTTTCTAAACTTATCTATTTCAATATCATCAAACCCAATAACCTTATATGCTGGAATTTTATTAGGTATATGCATGGCATGTCCCAGCAAACCATGTTGTTTCATATAATAATGTTTTCCTTCCATTTCAGATAAAAGTGCAATTTGCGTAGTCAATCTATCATAATGTCCTGATCCACCTATTTCAATTGCTGGATACAGTCTAAAAAATTCTTTCCAAAGTAAATAATCAACTATATATCCCTTCGGCACCCCTTTACAATCATGAAATAACACTTTTGCAAATATTTGTAATCGCCTACCATATTTTATATATGAAACATGCGACAATTTTGTATAATATTCTTTAATTTTTGTTGAAAACAATGCATAATAAATAGGCGATGCTTTCTGCCTATTTTCAAATTTTCTTTCTGCTAATCCATTTATCACATAAACAGATTTATCCAATGGTTTTCTGTACTTGTTTATCGCACAAAGAAACATTGAATAAAAGAAAACTTTATTTGTATTATTTTTTTTACCAACTGCTGTATCATTTTCAATAATCTTCTGTAAATTTTCATAATCTAATTCTTCTAAAAATTCATTCATAAAGAACTTATTTATCCTTTCATTCTTTATATAAATCCCAAGCATGTAATTAAGTTAAAATACTCCACTTATATTTACATAATAGTATAAATTGCACTTCATCTCATATACAATTTACTGGTATATTTTTGCTTTAATCAATTCTTCCTCACTCGGTGCAGTTATCAATACAGCTTTTAATCTTCCATAGTAAACAAACATACTCCCCCCCGCTGCTGCATGGGCATGTCCATCTTCAATGACTTTTTTTAAATCTTCAATTCCACCTGCTCCACCAATAGCTGTCACAGGAATTTTTACCGAATCAACCACGCTTCGTACAAGTTCAATATCATACCCCTGCATCATTCCATCTCGATCAACAGAATTTATTATTATTTCACCTGCTCCAAGTTTTTCAGCCTCTTTCGCCATTTCTACTGGTGTTTTATTAACAACCTCTTTTCCATCATTAATAACGCACTGATATTTTCCCTTTATGATGCATGCATCAATTGACGCCACAATGCTTTGACTACCAAAAGCTTCTGCTGATTTTGTAATCAACTCTGGATGTCTAACTAACTCACTATTAATAACAACTTTTTCATACCCGATTGCAAGCAATTCATGTACCTGATCAATGTTTGTTATTCCTCCACCACAACTTAATGGCATAAATGCCTCACTTGCTATATCTTTAAGCAATTCAAAATCAGGTTCCCTCTTATTTTTCGTTGCACCAATGTCTAATACAGACAATTCGTCTATTCCCTTTCGATTAAAAATCTTAACCGCATTTACTGGATCTCCAAGATATGTTCTTTCTTTAAAATTCACTGTCTTAAACAAGTCTCTGTCATCATATAATAATACTGGAATTATTCTTGGTCTTGTAAACATATTTTAGAACTCCTTTACAAAATTGGTAAGAAGAGCCATTCCAAAGTCATGGCTCTTTTCTGGATGGAACTGAACTCCCATAATATTATCCTTTACCACTGCGCACGCAAATTCATATCCATAATCACATGCCATCAAAACATTTTCTTCCTTGTCACAAACAGCATGATAAGAATGTACGAAATAATATCTTTGTTTTCCTTTAAGATTGTTTATAAGAGGATTTTTTTGTTTGAAGTCAACAATATCCCATCCCATATGTGGAACTTTCAACTCAGAATTTTGCAATTGAAATCTTATATTATCAAAAGGAATTAATCCTAATCCTGGCAACACTCCTTCTTCACTTTTTCTACCAAGTAACTGCATTCCAAGGCAAATTCCGAGTAATGGTTTCTTTTCCTTTAATGTCTGACTTTTAACAAATTCTTTTAATCCACTCTCATTTAAACTATTCATTCCTGCATCAAATGCTCCGACACCAGGAAGAATATATCTATCACATTTGTCAAGTTCATCCGTATCTGCCGATATGACAGATTTTTCACCTATTACCTTTAACATATTCTGTATGGAGCCTAAGTTTCCCAGTCCATAATTAATGATTCCAACCATACTTATATCCTCAAATTTCTATTTTCCATTCCAAGCATTTTTGATACAGCAGCTCCCAGTTTAATCATCCACATTGAATTCTTATAATCCGCTGGGGTTTTCTTTGGGCTTTCAATGATAGCATCAAACTCTTCTACACTGATTCCTAATTTTTTTGCCACATATTCCTTATCCATTTTCATTTGATCTGGGTCATATGGCGGTTGTTCCAAACGCTGTAAAGCTTCTTCTCTTGTTAGTGTACCTGCAAGTATTTCATTAGATGCCACATTTTTTCGCGTGTCAAATCCAAATTTATGTGGCAAATAATATCCTTCAAAGAAACGTGTAAATACATTTTCATAATGCTTGTTTTCATACTTTGTCCAACCGTATTTTTCATGTAGAAATTCTTCGGCTTCTGGTTTATTGTAAACCACATAATCCAAAGGATATACTCTATGCATACCTTTAAAGTATCTATAATAAATTTTATACCTGAGCATTCCACACATAGGAAATGTTTTCAGCTCTCTCTGTCCAAATTTTTTATGAATATCCTTAGCCATAGTCAAATCGTTCATATAAATCCACTCGACTGGCGGACGAATAAATTCGGTTGCACTATTTGATCCTGTAAGTACATACTTAATATTGTGTTTGACTGCATAATTATATAATGCTGCAAATATTGCATGATCCTGCGGAAAATCTTGTGAAGATATTCCCGATTTAAAAAAGGCAAGCTGTAAATCTGCCATTTCCTTCCAGTTAATAACTTCTGTATACATATCGAGATCTAATCCTTTTACTATTTTCTCGATATTTTCCACCGCAACATTCAGATTCCAACCTGTATCAACAACAAATGCTAAAGGACGCAAATGCATAACTTCTTTTGCAATATAAGCAAGATATGAACTATCTGCGCCACCTGATAAACCTAAAATGCAGTCATATTCACTATTTTTTCCTGCTTTTCGAATTTTCTCCGCAAGATTTTCAAGTTCTTCCATTCTATTCTCATTTGGTTTCCAGTACGGTGCTATATTTTTATCAAAATTTCTACAATGATCGCAAACTCCATTCTCATCAAACGTAATTTTTGAATCTGTTGTGTCCATTACACATCTGGTACATCTTTGAAATGGTCGATTACTCATTACTTTCTGCCTCATATATTGACTATTTTCTAATTCGTTTTTCAATGCCTAATTTCTCGTAAAGTCTTATTCCCAGTTTATACAATTTTTCCTGACTTTTAAATTTTTCTGTGCATTTAGGCATATCGTGGTATTTCATCAATTCTTCTTCACTTATCTCTAACCGTCTAGCAACTTCTGCAAACAACTCTTTGCTTTCTTCTTTTGTGATTGATGGCTTTTCTAATATTTTCAAAGCTTCATCTCGTGTCATCTGTCCCGTTACCACCAAACTTGATAACTGTGCTCGACGAATATCATGTCCGAACCTTGTAGGTACCCACCATCCCTCCAAGAATTTTGTTATCAAATCTTCAAAATGCTTCTGTCCATATGGTATATATCCATACTCTTCTGACAAGGTATCTATCATTTTTTGTTTGGTAATTGGCACTAGATTCAAAGGTTTTAATGTTTTCACTCCAAGTATGTATGGAATCCAGAATTTATGTTTAAATCCATTGGTAAAAGTATAATGCTTAATTGGAATAGTACAATATTTTTTAATTACATCTCTCATATATGTTCCATCACCAGTTGGTCCTGATCCTCTTTCCCACGATTCTGGATCTGCAATTATTTCCGTTGAAATATTATAGCCGTTCAAAATATATTTTACGCCAAGCTTACGTGAATATTTATCTATTAAAGCTATAAATGCATGATCCTGAGGAGCATCTAACATTTCTAACCCCGTGCGAAACCATGCTAACTGCATTTCACGCATCTCATCCCAATCCATTTTTTCTATATGAAGTTCTACTCCAAGCTTATCAGTCAATCGTTTAATATTTTCTTCTGCTACTGGTAAATTCCAACCAGCATCAATATGAAATACAAAAGGATGAAGTCCCCACTCTTTCACAGCAAGATGAAGCATATAGGAACTATCCAATCCACCACTCAATCCCAAAATGCAGTCATACGGTTTTCCTTTTCCTTTTTCTTTAATTTCAGCAATAAGATTTTTTAATTCTTGCTCATGTCCTTCTCCATAATTCCACTCTGGAAGAATACGGTTATTATATTCATTGCATCGCATGCAAATACCATTTTCATCAAAAACTATATCTTCATCTGTTGTATCCATTACACAACATTTACAAATCTGATATTTCCTTTTTGTCATTTTTCAATCCTCGCCATCTCAAAATACTTATCCATTTTATCCATTAACATTTTTTTATTAAAGTTTTTTTCGAAATACTTTCTACTTTTTGTTCTCATTTCTATCAAATCTGATTTTGACATTTTAATGATTATTTGGCTTAATTTTTCTGCATTTCCCAATTCACTACATAATCCACACCCCGACTCATTTATTATTCTAGCCGTTTCACCTTGCGCAGATGCAATAATCGGCATACCACATGCCATATAACTCTGTAATTTAGCTGGTATCGTCTTTCTCCATAAATCATCTTCTGTAAATGACAAAAATGCAATTTCACAAGCCGCTAAAATTTCTGGTATTTTTTCTGCTGGTTGTCTTGGAATCATTATAAATTTATCAAACACATTACGTTTTTTTACTTCGTCTATAAATTCTTCCAAATACCTTCCATCCCCAACCATAACAAATTTCACATTTTCGTTTTTCAATAATTCTGCTGTCTTAGGTAATATTTGAAGTCCCTGAGCTTTTCCAATATTTCCAGTAAATATAATTTTAAATGACTCATCATTTGGTATACCATACGAAATAGCCTTTAATTTAGCTTTGTTTTTATCTTTTGGTTCATAAAATTCTTCTGCATACTGCGGCCAATAAACCACTTTTTCTTTTGCCACTTTAATTTTTCTATTACATATTGCCTCAACAAAACTCGGACTGGTAGCAAATATCTTCTCTGATTTATTGTATATATAATCAACCATTTTATCAATAGGCTTTATGATTGCTGGATTAGTAATTCCAGTAACAGTCATTACATTTTCAGGCCAAAGATCCTGTACATACAAATAATGTGGAACCTTAAGTCTTTTTGCAAAACTGATACCTGTTAACACTTGTGTCATTGGTGATACTTCAAAAGAAAAAACCAGATCCGCTTTAATGTTTTTTATTTTTCCCGCGATTATCCCTGATATCATAAATGATATGTAATTAGCTATCATTCCTATAGTACTATTTCCTCTGGGAATTAAAGGAACTCGATATATTTCAATACCATTCCATATTTCATGTCTCTTTTTTATAATTCCATATCCTTTAAAAACTTTTCCCATTGGATAATTAGGAATACCCGTCACAACAGTCACTTGATATCCTCTTTTTATCCATTCTTGACACATATCATTTATTCTAAAAATTTCTGGATAAAAGTATTGTGAAACCACTAAAATTCTCTTTTTAGGCTTCACGTGTGATCCTCCTTCGTATCTAATGTTTCATCACCATTTTCTGTTTTTTTAACAGACGCTTCAAAGCTTGTCTTTTGATAATCTATTCCATTATATACAGACATCTCATGTGCATAACAGTTATTACCAAACGCTTTATTCGTCAATGCGCTGATTTTTCCAGGTATTTTGCTTCCGATAGTAACTGCCACTTTTAAAACTTTTAATTCTGCAATCCTCTTTCCATTTACTTTTGCGATTTCTTTGACCATGTCACTTGTCTTTGTCCACTCAACATTCTGTGGAATCAAAACAAGTGCATTCTGATCAAATTTTCTAACTAACATAATCTGGCATAAAAATTCACACAAATTATCAATATGAAGCATTGATCTTTCATTGTCAACATCCGGAAATACTGGAATTTTTTTTGCAAGTTTAGCAAGCGTAGGATAATTTCCCTTGCTTCCTTTTCCATAAATCATTGGTGGGCGAAGAACAATGACTTTAAATGTATCGTTAGCTAAATCTCTTACTGCAACATCTGCCTGAAGTTTACTGTCTCCATAAAAATTATCCGGTTTAGGAACTGTATTTTTATCAATTACTTTCTTTTGTCCATAAGGTGCAGAATCTCCATAAACAATCATCGATGACATAAAAATAAATTCGCCAACACCATCTTCCTTTGCTTTCTCTGCAACCTCAACAGTAAGGTCTGTATTGACCCTATAATATTTTTCTTTTGTCTGTTCCGATACTCTTCCTACATCTGCATGTGCAATTCCTGCCACATGATAAACCATATCGTACTTTGAAAAGGAAACATTTTTCCATGAATTATCCATTAAATCTAATTCATCTATTTCAAAATTTTCTGAATAGTTAATTTTAGTATAATTAATAAACGATTGTCCAATATATGAACCTGCTCCGGTAATAAGAACTTTTTTCTTTGCATGTCTATCAATTTCAACCTGTTCATCAAAGCCAATTCTGCCGATCAATTCCTCATTCGTTCTGTTGTCTGTATAGTTTCGATGTGTTTTCTCCATCGCACCCGTACCACCTTCGACAACAGATTCATCATGTCCAACTTTCGTCACCGTACCCAGTAAACATTTTAAATCAAACAAAAAGGATTCATGCTCTTTCCAATACCCATCTAGTTTTGCCTTTTCTTCAATTGAAATCGAATCCCTTCCATTTATCTGCGCCCAGCCTGTAATTCCAGGTTTCATCTCATTTACACCATATTTATCACGTTCTGCCGTAAGTATATCCTGATTCCACAATCCCGGTCTTGGTCCAACCAATGATAATGACCCATCAAGCACATTAAAAAGTTGTGGTAATTCATCCAGTGAATGTGCACGAAGGAATTTTCCGACTTTCGTAATATACTGATCTGGATTATCCAACATATGTGTTGGCGTATCATGTGGTGTACTCATCTTCATGCTACGAAATTTATATACTTTAAAATACTTCTTATTTTGACCTAACCGCTTCTGGGTAAAGAATACTGGTCCTGGATCATCAATTTTAATTGCAATTGCGATTCCAAGTAAAATTGGCGATAAAACAACGATTCCACAAAAAGAAAGAAGAATATCCATCGTTCTTTTTACATATCTGTCATAAAATGTCGGAACATAAACTGCTTCGCCTACGGCTTTCAAATAACCACACATTCCATCAGCATTTTCCGGTTTGTTCTCATCTTCTATGAAAATAACTTTCTTTCCTTCGTATGGGTTTTTTTCATCATTGCTATTTTGTTTTTTCTGAATCCTTGATGTGATTTTAACACCAAATGTTATTGCTGCAATGACAGTAACCACACCTATAACTATCTTATTCACACCCTTCATAAAACTTTGTCCTCTTCCTATACATTTTCCATTACTTTTGCTGCTGACTTGGCATCCACCCATCACCGCTATTAGTAATCATCATCGCTAAATCCGTGTCATATATAACTTTCTGAGCTTCAAAATAGTTTTTGTTTTCTTGATACATTTTTGAATCTTTATACACCAAAAGATAGTTTACTTTATCATTGTTAAGAATATATGTACACTCTATAAATGTATCTGGATCAAACTTTCCAACATATTTTAATGTCCCTGTTCCAAGATATGCCGCATATTCATTAACATCGCCTACACCTTCATATGTTCCCTCACATAAAAGCATCACATTATTATATCCAAAATATGTTCTTATACAATTTTCAAGTCCCATTGACATGTCTGTTTTCTTTTCAAAGCTTTCTAATATTGTATACCATCCCCCTTTGGGCTTTCGATATATTGTAGCCTCTTCTGTCTCTGCCTCAACATCCCAATATTCATTCATACCTACTATGTAACTTTGTAACGAAGGATCCGACTTATTAATTAACACATAATTAGTCTGAGATTCCTCAAGCCAATCTATTACATTTACTAAAGATGATTGATCCAAGTCAATAGCCGGTACCCCAGCTGTCAATCTGCAAATTGCCTCATACCATTGTGTCTCTAATGCCTTCCATTGCGAATAAACGACGGGAACACTTTCATTCCTTAAATACGCTAAACGATACTGATATATATTATAGATGTCTGTACTAATTTTATTTTTCCCACCATTTATCCACTTACTCATATTAAAACTATATAACGGAGTTATCGCACGATTTGATGGCTTTTCTAAATATAAATCTGAATTATACTCATAAATCTTTTCATCCAATCCACTTACTGATATTGCAATGCATAAACCATATAGCACTGCATAAGTTCCAACTAACAATGTCTGCTTTTGCTCCAATAATATCCCTATTGTCTGTGCTAACACCAACCATACCAGCATCCATACCACATAATAATTTCTATACAAATAATAATTTGATAAGTATCCCATTTCATAAAAAGCGATCCAACATACCATAAATACCAATGCTGAAATGTTCATTCGAAAGATAGTTCTTGGTATATTGTAGTCATATCTATTTTTTACCATAAACATAAAATGTAATATTACAAATGGAATAAAAAAAACAAAGTCCATATATGGCTCTTTATATGCAAGTCCTTCAGCAGAAAAATTATATAATAGTACTTCAATATTAGGTATTCTCTCTTTCATGAATACTATTCCAATTATCCCGCCTATCACAAGCAAAATTAATAAAACAATTTTCTCCCATATAAAAATCTGTTTTCTATTTTTTCCTTTTAAGACCCATACTACAAATTCAGGCAATACCAACGCAATAAGTATAATGCCAAAAAATGGATAACACAATGCCAAGGTAAGTGTTCCTGATAAACAACTAATAACTCCATACTTGAAATTATCCTTTTTCTTCCAAATCACCATAATATGATAAATGATAAACATTAGCAAAAGCATTCCATCTTCCCAATGTAAAAAAGTACCATAAGAAAGTATGTATAATTGATATCCACACCAGAATAATATCGTAATAATCGTATTAATAATATTCCTATGCTGATTAACTTTATTGGCAAGTACATAGAAGAACACTGCAACAAGTATCTGCATACAAATATTTCCTAATATCATACCTCGATACAAAAACACCTCTGGCTGAATCGGCTGAATTAGCTGAATAAAAATGGAAATCCACAATGGTGTAACAAATTCATCTGAGACTGTATGTGTTTTAACAATATCCATTGCCATCGTAAAGTAACGTACTGAATCCACATCACCATAGGTCAGTTTCAGATTTATGCCAAAATGATATAAACACATAAATAAGACAAAGCCAATCAAGACGCACACTGACATCAAATATTTAACGTCTTTTTTATCCATTTTAGGTATTATGAAGTTTGCTTTTCTTTTCTTAAAAATTACAATAATAAAAATGAAATCAACTATTCCTAGTCCCACACTTATTGTTGGCAAATAGACTGGAATATGTAGCACCTCATAAATAGCTCCTATGATTCCCACTGAACAAAACAGATAGGCTGCCGATACAATCGCAGCCTCTACAATATTTTCTGTTTTTTCACTTATAATCACGCTGAAAGAGCATATAAATAATAAACTACATACGATAAATATAATAGAACTCATAATACCTCATTTATTTCTTATACTGATAAGACGGAACCATTCTCTTAACCACTGCTTTCATTTCTGGATCATCCTCATAAGCAGTCTTTTTCAGATCAACAAGATCTGCAAAAAATTTATCTTCATCAAAAGGAATCGGCTTCCCAATGAAGATCAGATTATTTGCCGTCTTCTGCAATCCTTCTTCCTCCCGTAAACACTCTTCAAAGAGCTTCTCGCCTGGTCGAAGTCCTGTATACACAATTTTGATATCTACATCTGGTTCATATCCCGACAACTTGATCAGATTTCTTGCCATATCGTCAATACGCACCGGCTCTCCCATATCAAGGACGAAGATTTCTCCACCTTTCGCATATGCTCCTGCCTGAAGTACAAGTGATACTGCTTCCGGAATCGTCATAAAGTAACGGATAATATTCTTATCCGTAACTGTAACCGGTCCACCTGCTGCAATCTGTTTCTTAAAGAGTGGAATAACACTTCCGTTACTTCCGAGTACATTTCCGAAACGCACTGCGACATAATTGGTATTCTTATATTTCCGGTTCATTCCCTGAATTACCATCTCGCAGAGACGTTTGGACGCTCCCATGATATTCGTTGGATTTACTGCCTTATCGGTTGAGATAAGTACCATACGCTTGGTTCCATTCTCTCCGGCTGCTCTTGCTACATTCAAAGTACCAAACACATTGTTCTTGATTGCCTCATTTGGGCTGTCTTCCATCAATGGCACATGCTTATGAGCAGCTGCATGGAATACAATCTCCGGCTTATAATCACGGAAGATTGTGTCAACCCGATGTGTATTCCGGACAGAACCGATCAATACCATAAGCTTCAGTTCCGGGAATTTCTTCTTTAATTCCAACTGGATATCATAAGTCGTATTCTCATAGATATCGAGAATAATCAACTGTTTCGGATAATGGGAGGCAATCTGTCTGCACAACTCACTACCTATCGATCCACCTCCTCCGGTAACTAACACAACCTTCCCGGCAATATATCCCATCACTTCATCCAGATTAGTTCGGATTTGTTCTCTTCCAAGGAGATCTTCTACTTCAACCTCTCGGAGATTGGATAATTTCACTTCATCATTCACAATCTGTGCCATACTTGGCAGAATTTTTAATTTACATCCGGTATTCTTGCAGATTTCCAATATTTGCTTTTTTCTGCTTCCTGAAAGTTTCGGAATCGCAATAAAAATCTCCTGAACATGATATTTTTCCACTGCCCACGGAATCTTACTATCATTTCCTACAATTGGGCTTCCCATAATATTCGTGCCAATTTTCTTCGGATCTGCATCAATTACACAGACAACCTTATTATGAATCTGCCAGCTGCTGCTCATATCCTTGATCAGAGAGAATGCCGTATCTCCAGCTCCAATGATCATGGTATTCTTGGCATTTCCGCTGTGTTCCGTCATAAAAGACTGTCTGACCACGCGGACTCCACGATAAAAGAATCGGCTGAATGCAATCAATACCAATAAGAAGAAGAGATACAATATGTAATAAGAACGCGGCATATCCCACATCAGCATATGCATCCCAACGCTTTGCACGCATGCTGCCAGAAGACATGCAGCAACTACATTCAGCATCTCGTGTACACTGGCGTATCTCCAAAGACTGCTGTATAGCTTTGCTGCTATAAAAATAATTAATGTTGTAATGATGTTAATGATCGTATAGTGAAGCGCTGTATTGGCATACTTCGGATCAATCTGACTGATGGAGAATTCAAATCTTGTCCATAATGCAAGGAATTCCGCAATACACACTGCACAAATATCATATATAATCAATATTGCAATACGCATGGTCTTGCTTGTATTTTGAAATGCTTTTCTTATCATCTGAATCATATGTCTAATTACCTTTTCTACTTATATTCTAACTCTTAAAGCACACTTCTTAATATTCTAGCACACTTCTTTCGAATTATCTATACTCTCTGTCAGTAAACCTTGGCTTTGTTTTCTTAAGATTTTCTGAATCCCACTCTCTACTCAATGTCCACCTCATACACCATCACATTCCAGCCCCGGTAAGAATATTCCTTCTCCGTGTATCCTGCTGCCTTCTGTAATGTGTTCTGTACATCTGTATCCTCGGCATACATCTTCGGAACGATCATGTAGACATGATCATATTTTTCCTCCCGGATCATATTGAATGTCATCTCGCATATCGTTCCATATTTTAACAGCACGCAGTCTTCTACCGGATAATACTCTGTCTTTGGTTCGTCGATTACCGTATATTCAAACATTCTAGTCTTTTTATTCCAGTTTGGATAAAACTGGGCAAAGAAATACGTATTCTCAATGGATGGTGTTCCGATGAGTACATTCCGGTCTGTATCAATGTCTGCTATTATTTTTCGCAATACCCCATCCCAATACGTATACTGCCTGTTATACTCCATCGTCTGATTGAAGTTGAACTTTCCATTCTCCTCAGTAGAGCAGATATAGAAATATCCATCATGCTTATGGGCGATCTTCTTGATTGTTACTGGATCAATCGTCACAACGCTCTGTACTGCCAGAAGCAGTGCAAGTCCTGTCATGCCGACAATTTTTACTGCATGTTTCATATTGCAGGCTGACACCAGCACACCGAGTCCGAGCGTCAGGACATATTCATACGGTGTAATGTATCTGGCATTCGGATACGTATAATAAATATACTGAAAACCGACAAATACCAGCTGCATTGCTCCAAGTGGAACTGCAAGTGTCCAGAATTTTCTGTTAGTAATAATCCTTTTGATTCCATACTGAAAAATCACGATCACAAGGAACACTACCGTTCCCGCCAGCAATAGCCAGTTAAAGTTCAGGATTCCAAGCTGCAGATTCTTGCTTACCGTATTACGGTCCACAATTCCAAAGGAATTGATCACCTGATATTCAAACTGGATGCCATTGTTGCTTGCCCAGGTGCCTGTCGCAAGGATCAGATACGCCGCAATGACCGGCTGGATAATGTCCATCACAAACTGTGCCCGGCAGAATGTATAAATGAAACGCTTCACAAATCCTGCATGATGCAGCCCAAAGAACCTCACAAGATAAACTGCTGCCATAAACGCTCCATAAAAAGCCACATTCGGTTCTTTTGTTGTAAGGAACAAAAAACCTGCAAAGGAAGCCAGCAATCTTCTGTCGCTCAGATACAGATAAGTAAAGAGTACCATAAGTGCCAGTGTCGGTTTATCCAGGCTGACCGAAGCGATCATTCCAAAAATCAATGGATGGAACAGATATACCGCTGTTGCCAGTACTTTCATGCTTTTCTTAGCCTTCTGCACAAACATTCCAAGCAGTTCATAAAACGCTGCCCCCGACAGCAAGATCAGAATGATATCCACAATGTGAAGCCCGATCGCATTCTTCGTATCCAAAAACACACCAAGCAAACCAAGAAACGCATATCCCACCGCCAAATGGTCCGCCAGATAGAAATCGGACAGATTCCGCAGGGTAAAATCAAACTTCGGTGCCGCATATAAGAATCCCATGCGGAAATATGTGTTGCTGTCCCCGCGTGGTGTCGATGGCATTGTTTCTAATGACAGAATGACAAATACCGCCATGAGTACAAATAAACCTGTATGTTCTCTGCACCATTTTCCGATGCTTTTCATCACTTTCTCACGTTTTAAGCCGATTCCATTAAATACTGCCCCTGCAAGATAACAAATGAGTCCTGCGATCATAGGCAGTTTCTTACTGTGATCTGTCACCGGTGAGATCATTGCAATGATCCAGAACAGTGCCAGCAGACCATGGATCACGCTCCACTGTTTTACCAGCTTACTCTTGCATTGATATAAGAAAAAACTGATTCCAGCTCCAAACGCAAAGAATAAAAGGAAACACAGATCTGATGTCCGATATTTTCCAAGGCTCCAGAAACCGGAGATTCCAAAAAAGGAGAGTATTTGTAACAAAAATAATAATATACTCACTTGCAGCTGCTGCTCTGCATTCTCTAATCTCTTCAATTCCACACTCCTTACTCCATCTCTTTTGTTTCTTTTTCTTTCGTGCGTTCACTGATGATATACCTGGGTCTGTGCTTTACTTCCATATAAATCTTGCCAATATATTCCCCAAGCACGCCAAGACAGATCAGCTGTACACCACCGATAAAGCATACGATACTCGTCATGCTCGCCCAGCCTGCTACCGAATGTCCTGTCAGTGCTACGATCACAGACCATATCACCCCGATAAAACTGAGCACTGCGATACCGCACCCCAATCCTGTGATCAGATGTAATGGTTTGACACTGAGACTTGTGATTCCATCAAATGCCAGTGCCAGCATTTTGCTTAAAGGATAATGGCTCTCTCCCGCAATACGCTCATGTCTCTCATAATAGACAGAAGTACTCTTAAAACCGACCAACGGGAACATTCCGCGAAGGAAAATATTCACCTCTTTGTAATTTGCAAATTCCTGCAGCACTCTTGAGGATACCAGACGGTAATCTGCATGGTTGAATACTACCTCTGCCCCCATCCAGTTCATCACCTTATAAAAACCTTCCGCAGTAAATCGTTTAAAGAAGGTATCCGTATCCCGCCTGCTTCTCACTCCATACACAATCTCACAGCCGTCTAAGTATGCATCTACCATGGCGTCCATGGCATTGATATCGTCCTGTCCGTCACAGTCGATCGATATCGTGATGTCACACACATCTTTCGCTTCCATCAGTCCTGCGAGGACTGCATTCTGGTGTCCGCGGTTTCTGCTCTGGCTGATTCCTTTATAATGGTAATCTTCTTTTGCAAGCTGTTTTATGATTTCCCATGTCTTATCTTTACTTCCATCATTTACAAATAATACCCTGCTGTCATCCGATATTTTTTCTTTTTGCACAAGGCTTTTTATTTTTTCCAAAAACATACTGCATGTGATCGGCAGTACCTGTTCCTCGTTGTAACAGGGAATCACGATATATAAGATAGGCTGCATGTCTATTTCTCTCCATTCTTGTCTCTGTCAATTGATTCTATCACTACATAATAACCATTGTCAAAAGTAGTCTGGTACCCTTCTTTCACATAGTCCACTGCGGACTGCTCCGGCACCACATATACAGTGTCAGGGTTCATATCTTCCACCGTAGGTTCGATCCGGTATCGTCCAAACTGCTGCGCCGTACCAAAGTTTTTGGTATCCTCCATATTCTGCAGGTACTCCGATGGCAGCATCTTCGAATGCACTAACACGAGCGGGTAACGAAGCATGACCGTTCCGATCTCCCCATCGGTAACACTCTCTGCATATTCCAAGGCATCCTCATATCCATAATAAAAGTAATGTTTGTCCGCATCAAAGTACCAATGTCCAAAAATTGCAAAAGATACCAGGTACACCGGAACCACCAGATACAATAATTTATTTGATATTTTATCACACCAGATTCTGACGCCATCCACAATAAAATAAATGATCACCAGATGCACACAATTTATTTTATTGACATTCACATAGCTGATCACGCTTGCCACGGAACATGCCGCCACAAACCATAACAGCATAAGATCTGCTGCCTGATAGATCTTGTTCTTCCAGTTTTTTACGAACCGGATCACAGCTGCGATCACCCCTGTGATGAGAAACGGAATGGAAGAATAATAATAAATGCCTGTATTTGCTGTGTTAAAAATATCGCGGTCCTGCTGGCTTGCGATCAGATAAAAGAAATCTTTTAGTTTTCCTGCCATATGATCCAACGATATCTCACTGCTCCTCATGCTGTCCATCCTTGGAATGGACAACAGTCCAATCTGTAGTTCCTGAAGATATCCACGATTCACAAACAGAAATAGCAAAAGCGGCACTGCAAGTACCAGAAGGATTGCAATTCCCACAAAAAGGTATGGATTCAATGTTATTTTCCGGTAAAAAATTCCATATATAAAACACAGAAGCAATAATACCGGCACAAAGATCCACATCACAGCATAGGCGTAGAGCACCAGTCCAAACATCAGAAATGCCCCGATATAGGATTGCTTTTTTCCTTTCCATGCTGCGATCAGAAAGCACATTCCAAACAGAACGAATGCCGGGACAAGATTAGACTCTAACCCCCACCGGCTCATCATGATATGCCACGGCGTAATTGCAAGCAGAAACATTCCAAATAATGCTGTCTTTCTGTCTCTGATTTCTCTTAACAGCCAGTAAAAAGCGATCAGAGTCACACATCCAAAAACTGCCTGTGGCAAACGTATGGAAAAGATATTGGTTCCCAATATCCGTTGAAACGGAATTGATAAATAAGAATATAACACATTCATTCCGTTTCCCCAGGAAATGAAGTACACCGGATAGGAATATCCGTGAGAATCTGTTCCATTGTTAAGCAGTGCATAAGCTTCATACCCTGCATAGGCTTCGTCTGCATTGACCCCCGCCGGATATCCTGTCAGATACAGTACCCGGAGTAATACGCCAGTCATGAATATAAGAATCCACGCTATGTAAAAATATCTGTTCTTTTTTCTCTCTTCTGTCATTTCTTCTGGTCTACTCAATGCGCTCTGCCCTCTCACCGTCTTTCAACATTTCACGTGTCAGGATCACGATATATCCAATATAAGCCAGTGTGTTCACGATTGACAGTGCTGGCAGGTTAATCTCAAACATAAATAAGTACTTACCGTAAATTGCAAAGCTGGCAAGATACATTCCAACCAGACATGGCAGCGTCCGGATCTGTAAAAATGCCACCAGGACCGCCAAAATCTCATATAGGTATCCATACCGTTCATGCATGGACGGCAAGATCAGGACACAGGTGTAAGCAAGCAGAAATGCCATGTAAATCATGTTTCTGGTTGTCATTGGCACTTTTTTCACGATCCATGCCACCATAAGCAATGCGATCACCACAACCGTAAGTGCGATTGCCGGCTTCTTCATATTAATATAAAATGCATCCATATTTGCACTCTGAAGCAGATTCCAGAATGTCGGATAGTTCATTGTGATTGACTTGTAACTTCCGGTCTGGTTCAGGTATATGGTAAATACTTCTGCAACACTCCGTCCCATAATCAGTCCCGGAATACTGAGAATCACCATCATGACTGGTATCAGTCCAAAGTATAAAACGCTGAACTTCTTTTTCACAAAGTATGCAAACAGGAAGAACGGCAGAAGGAATACTGCCTGAAGCTTAAATGCAAATGCAACGCCATATAATACAAAAGTCAGTGGATATTTTTCCCTGCAGAAAGCAAGCAAAGATGCCACACAGAAGAATGTGTAAATAGCATCGCACTGCCCCCAGTAAGACGAGTTTAAAAAGACGATTGGAGACATCAATACCAGCATGTACGCCATAGTGCCTTTTAAAATCCTGTCTTTTTCACTGAAGAAGTAAACAAAATATCCCATTGCCGCTGCCAATAAATAATCAAAGATGCAGGATAATAGCTTGTAAGCACTTAATGGTTCAATTGGAAGATAGGTGAAAACTGCAATGATAAACTGATAGAGCATGTTATAATCGCCCACCTGACTACCAAGTGCATATATCCCACCATTTTCCTTGATCACATCATACCATGGCAATAAGCACCAATACGCATCATTGGAAATAATCTCCCGGAAAGAATAACGGATTATCATAGAGATCAGTGTCACCCCGATCACACAGAATAACAGAATATGCTTTTCCACCCATTCCAAAAATCTTTTTTCTATTTTAAACATCTCATCCTCCAATTTGTATCATTTTCTTATATTCTGCAAAGTAACTGTCCAGCCCCGACTAACAACTGCCTGCAGTTACTCTGCTCATAACGGTACGCATCTGCTCCGTATAATCAGCCAGCGTATAATGCTCATCCGCATATTCCATAGCGGCTCTGCCCTGCTGCTGCAACACCTCTTCATCCACACACACAGCCTCTGCTATCGTCTGCTCGATACTTTCCATATGGTAATCCTCAAAATATCTGCAATAGTCCCCCAGTTCATCCATACCATTCCCCTTCATGACAATTGGAATGATTCCGTGTCTTAGTGCGGTAAGCGCAGATGTCGATGGGGATTCGGAACAGGACGGCAATAACAGATAGTAACATTTTTCAACGATTGCATTAAATTGGTCACTCATGGTATCGACAAATCCACACACATGTACATTCTCTGTGAGCTTGTATCCGGCTTCTTCCGCCTTCTCCGCTCCTCTTGCCCCACACAGATACAGGTTCCATTCGGGATGTTTTGCAAAAAGTTCCACCAGAATATCGTTTCCCTTGTGTATAAATCCATCTACACCGTAAACCAGAAAGTTTGTCTTCTTTTTTCTGGAAAAGTCTAATGCAAAGTCTGGATTCTTCAACGCTGACGGCCATACACGGTCTACCGGCTTTCCGGTATCTGCAAAGTACGATGGCTCTCCAAGACAGATGATTCGGTCTGCCTTTTTCTCGTCATCCTTTTTATAATACACACCTGTGCGTTCAAGATGGAATGTCCTCCCGGTGCGTTCTGTAAAATACCGCAGTCTTTCTGTCTCTCTCTCATAAGAGATGCGGTACGGATTCTCGGTTGTATACAATATCGCAGCTGCATCTGGATTTTTCTCCTTCGCATAGAAGAAAGTATCTCCAAATCCTAAGATATAATCATAATAATTTTCCCGGATCTCCTCTATTGCGTTCCTGTCATAACATGCACAGACATCGATTCGCAGATTCAGTTCGATGCACACCTTCAGGATCTGCATCATCTCCTGACGGTTTGTATGTCCGAAATTACGGTTCAGTTCGCGGATGGTTCGAAGATAGTCGAGGTAGCAGATCAATATCTTCTTCTGTTCTGCTGTACAATCCCGGTTCAGATCAGCAACCATCTGCTCCTGTCCGATTTTCTGCAAGTGTACTTTCTTTAGCAGGTCCTTGCATTTATTTTTTAATTCTTCCTTCATGCACCCAGTGCCTTTCTGTATTGTTCTTATACCTCATGATACTTTCAACTGTCCTGCCAGGACTTTGCTTCCATCCTCTCACTCATTTTGGGATGTCCGTGGCATCAAGTGCTTCATAGAATCCCTCTGCCACTACAGGAATTGCAAACTGCTGTGCCCTTATATAACTTGCTTCCTGCATCCGGCGGAGTTTCCCCGGATCAGCAAAAATCTCTTCAATAGCCTGTGCTAATTCTGCAGTATTATATGGGTCAACAATTCTTCCCTGCACCCCATCTTCCATAAGGTCAAATGCTCCGTCTGCATATTTGGACGCAATGACCGGAAGGGATGCACACATGGCCTCTAAGATCACCAGACCATAACAATCCTCCCTCGTTGGAAGAATGAATGCATCACTCTCCTGATAACACTGCCGCAATGCGTCGCCTTCTAAGTAACCTTTCCATGTCACCCTGTCTGCAATTTTGCATTCTTCTGCCTGTCTGCGCAGTTCCTGTTCTTCGGATCCTTCCCCGACAATGACCAGGCGGATCTCCCGGTCGGTCTCTGCCAGTGCCGGGATCAACAGATCAATACCTTTTCTTCCGATCAGGCTTCCCACATAGAGCAATGTCTTTCCGGGCTGATTGTTTTCTTCCTTCTTCATCAGATATTTGTCAATATCGACCGTGAGCAGGCTTTTATGGCATAGTTCCGGCTTTGCGCCAAAACTGATCTGGTGTTTCATTGTCGCCGTACTGCTGCTGATAAAACCTGCTGCACGATGTATCACGTATTTTCGGAAGATTCTCTGAAGCTTTCCGATTGCCTTCTCCGAGTTGGCGGTTCCGTCACTCCACGACAGAAATGGTACTTTCTTTCTCCTGCACCAGTGTACCGCCTGAAGAATTGTTGCATTGTACTCCATGCAGATCACAATATCCGGCTTTTGCAGTTCCAATTCCCTGGTAATCCCCATGGACAGCACAATCCGCTTATCATCATATTTTCTGTGAATGGTGATCACTTTGCACTCCAGAAATGTATGACTGCCGAGTTCTTCCTCCGGCACATCCCACTGTCTGCCGATCTGGCGGTTTTCCGACGCATAGATCACATGAAAAGAATACTCAGAATCCTTATTTTGTATATACTTAAAAAAAGCCACCCTATATGGTGCCGGTGCATTTGTGATGATAACTACTTTCTTCACATAAACTCCAATCTTATCTGCTTATGCATACATGCTTACTTATTTGTTTATATATGCTATAATATACATAATTAAGGCGTTTGGCAACTAATTCTTGTGTTTTCCATACACCATAGCTATAATAAATGCAAATGTCTGATTTTCTCACGACAGACGCATATATGGAGGATTTTATGAAGATATCGTTGATTATTCCCTGCTATAACGAGGAGGAAGCTTTACCATACATATATGAGGAACTGGTGAAGGTTTCTGCCACTTTGAGCGATTATGAAATAGAATATCTCTTTGTGAACGATGGCTCCAAAGACCATACCTTAGACAAACTCAAAGAACTTGCGACTCATGACGAGCGTGTAAAGTATTTTTCGTTCTCCCGCAATTTTGGCAAGGAAGCCGCCATGTATGCCGGTTTCTGTAATGCTGACGGTGATTATGTTGCCGTGATGGATGCCGATCTGCAGGATCCACCATCACTGCTTCCTAAGATGCTTGAGATTCTTGCCACCGGAGAATACGACAGTGTGGCAACAAGACGTGTCAACCGCGAGGGAGAACCACCTATCCGTTCTTTCTTTGCAAGACAGTTTTATAAACTGATCAATAAGATCTCTGATGCGGATATTGTAGATGGTGCCAGGGATTTCCGGCTGATGAAGCGCGATATGGTAGATGCCATTATAGAACTGAATGAATATAACCGTTTTTCAAAAGGAATTTTTGGCTGGATTGGTTTCAGAACCTATTGGCTGCCTTATGAGAATGTAGAACGTGTTGCTGGCGAGACTAAGTGGAGTTTCTGGAAGCTGTTTAAGTATGCCCTTGACGGCATTGTTAATTTTTCCCAGACACCATTATCGATTGCGTCTTTTGGAGGTATTTTCCTTACATTTGTCTCCTTTATTGCTATCATTTTCGTCATTGTCCGCAGACTGATCTGGGGCGATCCGGTAGACGGCTGGGCTTCCCTTGTCTGCATCATTACCTTTATCGGAGGCATTCAGTTATTCTGCATGGGAATTATGGGACAGTATCTTTCCAAGACTTATCTGGAAACCAAACACCGTCCCCATTATATCGTAGCGGAATCTAATGCAGATGATCCGGTGAAGATTCATTAAAGAATTTTTCTCAGCTTGTATTTTAAAGCCCTGTCATAAATGTGGCAGGGCTTTTTTGATACAACTAACCGCTTGTATGTGCAACTTATATGTATATTAAATTGTAAATATGTGTAAATTATTCTTTTATAAACATGCGAAAACGTGCGGATTATTTTTCTTTCATCGCATGTAAATGTGCAATTTATATGTAGAATAGCTTGTAAAATTGTGTAAATTATAATATTATGTACTTAAAAATGTCAGGAGGTTTTCTTATGGAGCGAATTGCACTGCAAAAACTGATTGAATGGAATAACAACAAAAGAAAGAAACCATTAATTGTCTGTGGAGCAAGACAGGTAGGAAAAACCTATCTTATACAGGAACTTTTTGCCAAAGAATACTATAAAAACAGTTATCTCTATATAGACTGCAAAAAAGAAGATGAAATTCGCGAGTTTTGTTCCCAGACAGCGAATGCAGAGAAAATCATTGAATATATTTCATTACGAAAGGGATTTCAGATAACTGAAAAAACATTGCTAATTTTTGATGAGGTTCAGGAATGTCCTAACATTATTTCCTCTCTTAAATATTTTTGTCAGGATTCCAGGGAAATTCCAGTGATTGCAACCGGATCTATGGTTCGCATCAAATTGCAAAGAGAAACACACAAAAAAGGAGTTCGAAACACGGATAAATTTCTTTTTCCTGTAGGAAAAATCAATCAGATAACAATTTATCCCATGACTTTCGACGAGTTTCTTATGAACAGTAATAAAATGCTCTATAACGCAATAAAGACTGCTTACGAAAATAAGCAGCCGTTAGATACACAGATTCATGCATTAGCATTAGATCAGGTATATAAATATCTGTTGGTTGGTGGCATGCCAGAAGCTGTAGAAGCTTATATTGATGAACATAATCTACTTGAATCCAGAGAAATTTTAAAGGTTTTGTATGATAATTACCTTGCAGATATGGAGCTGTATCAGGCAAGTCAGGAATCGATTCTGCGTTCCCGTGTATTGTTCCAAAATATTTATAAAGAATTGAATAAAGAATCCAAAAATTTTTCTCCGGGTCTGATTGAGGAAAATAGCAGAACAAGAGATTATGCCACCTCTATTCAGTGGCTCACGTTAGCTCACATTGTTAACCAGTCTTTCCAGCTGAGGGAACATATTACAATGCCTCTTATTCAGGATAACGAAAGCAATTTCCGCCTGTTTCTTGGTGACATCGGCATGTTTTCCTATCAAAGCGGAATAAATGCCGCCTCTTTCATATCAAACGAAAGAGAAAATACCTTATCCGGAATATTTTTTGAAAACTTTGTTGCCAATGAATTAGTTGCCAAAGAGCATCACTTATTCTATTGGCGTGGCAGAACATCCTGTGAGCTTGAATTTATTGTCGAATCCAATAATAAGCTGTATCCAATTGATGTAAAAAAAGGCAGAGGAACTCTCAATTCTCTTGAAAAATTTTCAAATCATAATAAATTTGAATTTGCTATTAAGGTCTCAAAGAATAATTACGGTTATAATCCAGATCAGAAATTACTCACTGTCCCATTTTATTTTATGCCATTTATTGCAAAAGACCTTGCTGATGGGACAATCACAATATAAAATTTATCTTCCTCAACCACATTTTCCGGAATGATTCCATAATTCTTTACAAGGAATCTTCCAAATGTGGTCTGCAGGAACTCATCCAGATCCTTTACATTCTCTTTATCCACAAAGATAACTGTCGGCTGTGGATGCTTCTCATTCTCGTAATACGCTGCCCATTCTTCATTAAAAACCGGAGTGCTGATACAGGTTGCAGACGTGAACTGCCCCTCTGTGAATGTATTGCAGAGTGCCTCCCCTCCCAGATAAAGAATGATGTCATGACTATCAGAATAGCTGCGGATTTCTCTTTCTTTCTCCTCATAGTTTTCTGCTTCTTCCGGATATACATAAATACCTGCCAATACTCCATCCGTCATCTGTACCCGGTGTTCCGTAATATTTGCCGGTCCGGTTCCAGTGATCCGGACAAAGTAACCTCTTGTGAAGAGTACTCCCGCAGCAAATGTGATAAGGCATATTTTCTGTAATCTCTGATTCCATTTCACATTATATTTTCCACCATCCGGATAAATGCCTGTCAAACGATCCTTCTTTTCATCGATAATGTATTCAGAAAAGAGAAGCACAACCGCGATCAGATCAAGATATAAAAACGACGCATTCTCCTCGATTCCCATATTCGATCCAAACATCACGCCCAGATATACCGCAAATCCCGGAAGCATAAAAAGCCAGAATAATACCCGATCCTTTTTCTTCCCGGCAAAGTATAAGACCAGACCACTGACTGCTGCCAATAGATAGCGCACCTGCAATCCAATCGGACCACTTGGACGGATTCCTGTCACATTGCTGACAACCAGAACAACTGTCGGAACTGCAAGCAGATAAAAAAGAATATTTTCCTTCTGCGGAAACCATTTTTTCATACAAAGATATCCGGCAGCACAGATTCCCAGAAACATAACACTGCGTTTTCCAAGCGATAACATCTGTGTTCCATAGGAATACATCCTTCCATCCTCTGCGTGTGTTCCATCACTCAAAATCCCCTGAATATTCGCAAGTAATTCCGGGACAGACAGATAGGACAGGATATATACAAGAAAGATGCCTGCACAAATTGCACAAACCCCTGCAAATACAATCGGAACCTGCCACTTTGCATTTTTTCGGTTCAACAGCAGACAAGCTGCCACAAGATATACCGGAAATGCAAGGATAATCGTTGGATACGCCAGAACTGCCACAGAAAACAGAATCGCACTGATAACAATCTTCCACCAGCTGACAATCCCGCCGTCATTCGCCTGCCTTATCACGTCATAAATCAATACGGATGTGAGAATAACAAAGAGCATCTCCAGCAATCCATATTCCAGATTCTGGGTTGCCCTCGGCAAAAAGGCCGCTGTCACAATTGCCGCAAGGAATGCACTCTCCTGTGCAAAATATTTTTTTAAAATACGGTACACGATATATGCCACTGCAAATTGCAGAATCACCGACAAGATACGCAAAAAGACCACAAGTCCATCCAGACTTCCAGTCACCCGGTAAAATAGTTCTGTTCCAAGCCATGCCGGCCACGCAGAAGTCATATGCAGATCCCACATTGTATCAAACATCCGGTCTCCGTTTAAAAGCCGTATTCCCATCACCACAATGTAAGATTCATCATGATCCATTCCAATATAAATTTTGCATATTGCAGTAAAGAAAGCAGCAAGCAGTAAAACTGCCTGCCACCACAAGATACCTTTATACTTTTTATTCATCCGATTCCTCATCATAACTCCATACATTTTTGGCAATGTAAATTGGACGGTTCTTCACCTCAATATGCATTTTGGCAAGATACTCTCCAATAATTCCAAGCACCGTCAATTGAATACCGCCGATCAGAAGGATCAACACGATAATCGTCGGATATCCGGGAATTTCAATTCCAAATGCCAGCTTCTGGATGATCACAACGATCATATACATGATTGCAAGGATCGAAGTTCCAATTCCAAGTTTTGTTGCCATTTTAAGCGGCTTTGTCGAGAATGAGATCACACCTTCCAGTGCATAATTCACCAGCTTCCAGAAGGACCAGGATGTGGTTCCTGCATTCCGCTCTCTCACTTCATATGGTCTGTAATAAGTCTCAAATCCGATCCATGCAAAGATTCCCTTAGAGAAACGATGGTATTCTGTCATCTGGAGGATTGCGTCTACCACACATCTTCTCATACAGCGGAAGTCACTGGCATTCTTGTATAGTTCCACATCGCAGAGCTTATTGATCATACTGTAAAAAGCACTTTTGAACGCTGTCATGATTTTTCCCTCTTTGCGTTCTTCCTGATAAGCCGCCACTTCATCATACTCCGGATGTTCCTCCAGAAAATCCATCATCTCCTTGGCAACTTCAATCGGCTGCTGAAGATCGGTATCGATAATAACGATATAATCTCCCTTTGCGTGTTGAAGTCCTGCATATAATCCTGCCTCTTTTCCAAAATTTCTGGAAAAGTTTATGATCGTCATCTGCTCTTTCTTCTCTGCATACAGCTCTCTCAACACTTTTAATGTTCCATCTTTGCTGCCGTCATTGATGAATACAATCTCATAATCATAACCTGCTAAGATTTTTCCTGCTTCCTCGCAGAACAGTCTGACATTTCCCTCTTCGTTATAACACGGTGCAACTAATGACAGTTTCAAGCTTTCTCACCTGTACCTTTCTTCTTTGTAAATACCAGAAACTTACTGAATATATAATTGAGAACCAGAATAATAAACTGGATCACAAACTTTGCGATCAGATCATTGATATGCATGACCTCTGCCATTAACCACACTCCCCCGACTTCTATAATCATCGTGGAAAGTCTGGCTCCCACAAATTTCGTAAATTCTCCAAAACGCTGTTTCAGATTCTCTGCCTCTGAGTGGAACACGAATCTCGAATTTACAAAATATGCAAACAGGATTGCAGCCATAACCGATATGGTATTGGCAACATTCATATTGATCGGTGTTGCAAGTCTGAGTACATAATAACATACCAGATTCACTAAAGTGGTACATCCTCCGAAGAAAATGTAACGCAGCACATCATTATTCCAGCATTTCAAAATCAGTTCTTTTATTTTCTTCATCTATCGTTCCTTCTCTTATTCAAACTTCACAACAATCGTGTTGTTGATCACCCGCACACTTCCCTTTGCCGGATAGACTGCCATATTCTGATACTCCTCCGTAGCCCGGATTGCGTCTTTTTCCTCGCCTGATGTAAGTGCAAATCCAAGACCAAAACAGTAATTCCACATTGCGATATAGTGATAGTCACCCTCTAAATAGATGTCCTGGCTCACACCCATGATATCCGGATGCAGATCTTCCACACCACTCGAATATGCATGATAAGTTCCCATCATCGCCACTTTGGTCGTCTGTGGATATTCATCCAGATCCTGAATGCGGTCTAAAATATTACTGCACACTGCATACGACTTCTGATAGCTCAGATTCATGGAATTATACGCAAGATTGGCGTTAATGGTATTATAATAAACCAGATAAACCAATGCAAGAAGTCCGGCTGTTTTCCACAACTTTCCTGCTTTTTTCTCCCATTTTCCACGCTCTATATACAATAATAACAGGATATACACAAAACATACGGCCATTTCCATAAGCGTATGGTAGGTGACATCTGCCGAGACAAAATTCACTGCAAAAGCTACGACCGGAAGCAATCCTGCTGCAAGAAAAGTCACGATCACGCCCGGAATATCTTTGTATACTCTGTTTTTTATCACCAGAAATACCGTTGTTGCTGCCACAAACAAAATGACGATCAGATTGGCATACGCATAATGATTCGCCTCCTGAATGCCGGTCTTTAAGTACCACAGATCCGCCAGACAGCTTAAAGTCTTATGAAGTGCCTGTTTATACTGCCCAAGTGTTAGGATACCCATACTTCCGATTCCCTGATAACTGGTCAGCGTAATCCCATAGTAGGCATTGATAATAGAATCTACCACTTTATAGAAAATTGCACCGCCAAGTACCAGAATCAGATATTTCCAGTCATCCAGAAACATCTGTTTAAAACTTTTTCCTTCAAACATCATATCCATGATCACGATCATCATAATGACAACCAGTGTCACACTGATATACGCCTGATAAGTTCCCATACTTAGACCGATGCACACGATACCTGCCCAGATACCATGCTTTATTTTATAAGTCAGATACACTCCAAGTACAGATAACAGAAATGCTGCCATGTACCCATCTGCGGTAAACATGTATGCAAAGGTAGATGTTGTGGTCGGAAACGACACGATCAGTCCCGCCACCAGAATGCATGCCAGACGGCTTTTTACCTGGAACATATCGATCAGCAATACCACTACAATACTGATATAAAATAATGACAGTGCTCCGTTCACCCATGGCATGTCATACTCCGACGACAATCCACTGAAAAATCCCAAAAAACATCTTCCCGAATAAAAGGTTGCCCCGGTTCCTTTGAAGTTAAACATACTGTCCCAGGTCGGCAGAAAGTTAAAGAAACGGTATGCATGCGCAAGCAGTCCCAATATCCAGGTCGCAAGGAATCCTGTGATCCATTCACGCTGCACTGTTATCGTCCTGTTTCCAATCTGTATTTCTTTCATGTATCATTCTATCCTTTCTTATCCTCTGAAATCGACGTGCTGTCTCCAGCCGTTTTCCTCTGGAAGCCATACGCTACCAGTAACACCCGTCTTCCACCACATTGGCTCCCTTAGGCTTCTCTTTGTCCGTAAGCCTTACCCATGCATCGGAATAGTATTTCTGTAAGAACTGATGGTTTTTATCTTCATCCCATCTTTTCCCGTGGATACCAAACAAAATCTGTGTAATACCACCCAGATGTACCGCCTGCTTTCCTGCTGCTTTCATTTTCGCTGCCAGTGGAAAACCATAGGCGCCACAACCTAAAATCGCAAGGTCAAAATCCACTGCCATCGCTTTCCGGTACATATCCTCCAATGCTTCAAACCAGGTCGCATAGCGTTCATCCACTTCCCCTGCGTTAGTCTGCACGGCTTTCTGCACGATCAGTTCAAACTCCGGCAGAATATTCGTTCCCGGAAAAATCTTTTCTCTTCTCGCATACTGACTTCTGATAATCTCTGCCTGCGGATGGATCACCAGTACCTTTTTCCCTTTCAACGCCTCCGTCCACGGATGCTCCGGACAGCGGAACGGATCGATATAATGCAGATAGGTCAGATGCATTTCTCTGGTAAAAAAATGTTTCAGATAATAATCTTCAAAAGGCTGAAACCATGCTGCCAGATAATCCGTGCTTTTACATCCATTTATCATCTCTTCAAAAAACTGATCCATCAATGATATGTCATTCGGGAAAAATCCAGCACAGTCACAGAGCTGCTTTACATCTTTTGACAATATTCTCCTGTCATCAAATTCATAGGCACGCATATTCGCAAGTTCCACTGCTCCAAGCCTGCCTGCCATAAATGGTCTTCCACTTAAAATATCCTGCGCCATCTCCTGCTGCACCTGCTCAATGCTTTCAATCTCACGGTCAGCAAACTTATAATGCATCTTTTCCATAAGTGGAATTGCATCTATCTTATTCTGCCAATATAAACGTCTTTTTCCCTGTGCAAGATAATACAGATACGTAATCGGTCTTTTCATTTATTTCTTCTCTCCTAATGCCTGTTCCAACGCCCGCTTTAAGTAATGCCCCTGCTGAAGCTGATTTGACACAAGCAGCGCATTTTTTTTCAGTTGTTCATAGTCCGCCTGCTTTATTTTGCCTGGGAGTTCACTTAAGCGTTCTATCACAATCCCACACTCATGCTCCTTTATAAAAGCAGCCATTCCGGAATGTTTCCACACAATTGCAGGGATTCCTGATGCAAGATACAAACCACATTTGTGGGAATTGTTGTATTTTAAGTACTCACCAAGGCCACCTTCTATCTCGTCTTTTCCGGTTCCATCCCACACAAGTCCGTAATCCATCGTACAGACAGCCGCCGGTACCTCTGCGGCCTTCAACACTCCGTGGTATTCACACACCGACGGCAATTCCTCTTTTTTCTTATCTTCAAGTTTTCCCCAGAGATGCATCTCTAATCCCATGTTCTTAGAAAATGGAATACTCTTTAAAAACTCTGATTTATTCAGGTTGCCAGCGAATGCAATTTTAGCCGGCTGCATGCCTGTATCCTGCTGCACGGCACACTTTTTCTGTTCCTGTGCTGTTTTTAACTGCTTCTGTTCCTGTTCTGTCATGAGATAATCCCAGATTCCTACCGGAATCAGCCTGGATGTCACACCATTCTTCTCCAGAAGCTCTCTCGTATTTGTATTTGGCATTAACACAACATCCGCCATTCCGATGACCTGTGCTTCACCACGCATTTTTTCCTGAACGATCGGGTCATCCGCATTTCCGTACCGGAAAGCATTCAGATCATTGATAAAACAGATGATCTGATATTTTTTTACCTTTTGAATTGCTTTGACCAGTTTGATCTTCACATGATTTTCCGGGATTGCAAAAAATATCGAATCTTTTTTCCCCGCCCGGAACAATAAAAAGCATGCAAGATACGGTAAATCTAATATTTTCATATATTTCGAACAGCTCTTTGGCATGCTCCAGATTGTTTTAGATCCTTTTTGTGCCAGCACTGCAAACACATCCTGCATTGCTTTTCCGGCCGCATCGCATGTTTCTCCGGCACGCTGGCTCAGTGCATAAATACTCATACTGTCACCTATCTTTCCACATAAAGTAATAATCTCTCTTTTATCTTATGGAACAATGTCATGCCTGACGCAAGCCATCTTCCAAGTATATCCGCAAGTTTCTTCGCAATTTTGCTTTCCAATGTTCCAAAAACTTTCTGTCTCACCAGATCGATCACAATGCACCCGATTACCACACATGGTGCAAATACACAGATGAGCGGAAATAACAGCAGCGAAAATGCATAGTTCTCCAGTGGCAGGACCAGATAAATAAGCCGCTGAAAACCAAAGGAAAAGACATACACCGCCAGAACCCCGCTTGCGATCCGGTTGATAAACGAACTTTCAAAAGACATATTCCGAAATGCGGTAAATAATAAAATTGCAGAAACAATCGTAAATATGGAACAGTCGCGATAGAAGAAACTGTAGTGCCCGGCAACGGTATATAACGCCATTTCCAATATAAATGTCAGCAAAATATTTCCCAGTAACAGCATGCATAATCTTCCTGTCCGATACACATGTTTATCATACAACCGGATATATCTTCCGATCATATAGATGACTGTCATCTGTACGACATTTTTCCCTTCTGATCCCAGTATATCAAAATGCAAAAAAGTTGGTACAACACTGAACAAAAACAGACAGAATAATAAAATATTCCGCAACTGCACCTGACTCAACCGTTCCGCTGCTTTATTCAGATATCCGGACAATATGGCAATGATAAAATATGCTGTCAGATACCAATACTGATTGGATAATATTGGGAAAATGGTTGAAAGAAGATCCAGTTTTCCAACAGGAACACCCAGCGCTATGCGTATGATCAGGTGTAATACAGTATAAAAAATGACCATGAGATCCAGTCTGATTAGTTTTTCCAGCTGAAATCTCACTCCGAAATATCCAGAGATCAGCATAAAACAAGTCACGCCCAGATTGGTAAAGCAATTGGCAAATATGAGCAGATAACGGTTCATCTGTGAAAGTTCATTGCCGCCATATGCAATTGTATGCATGAATATGATTCCAAAAATACATAAAATCCTCAATAGTTCAATGCTTGAATTTCTTGTTTTTGCTGCCATACTGCCTCCGTACTATTTTCTCTTTATTTTTCTTATTGCCTTCTGGAAAGCCTTTCGGATCAACTGCTTCATCTCATCATCCAGCACTCCCTGAAACATCATTCCCTGCAAAATCAATGTTCCGGCTTTTCTTGTATCCCTGATCATAAGAGGCATGACAATATGAATCACAATGTAGGTTGTAAGTGTTGCGACCGCTGCTCCCAGGATTCCAAGATGCGGGATAAGCAATGCATTTAAAATCACATCCGTTGCAAGGCCTGCCAGTGCAAAATAATTGACATATTTATTCTTATTCTCAGTAGCAAGATACACCTGAGTCAGACTTCCGATGGAAGAAATACCGGAATACCACACAACGATCACCAGTGCACCTCTTGCACCCAGATATTCCGTTCCATACAGGAAATAAATTACCCAGTAGGAAAAGATGCTGATTGCCAGAGACCATGCAACGTTTAAGAGCCAGATTCCTGCATAGGACTGTTTTAAACGTTTGTAAAACATACCTTTATCCTGCTCCGCATTCTTATACAGGATTGGACTGACAGACTGGATAAATGCTGACGGTATCATTCCCCACAATCCGGCGATCGCCAGTGCTGCAGAATATAATCCGACGGATGTATTGTCTAACATCTGTTTTAACATGATCTGATCGATCTTTGAATAAAGGATTGCGATCAGTCCCGATATCATATAATGATAGGACTGCCGCATTATTTTTTTGCCAAGTCTAAGTGACACCTTCGGTCGAAAACCATTTTTCCGGACATAAAATATCATCAGCACAAACGATAACAGCAGGGTATCCACGGATGTTGCAAACGCAAACCATAAAATATCTGCATTGTTTGCAAGAAGATAGATACGGTACAGAGACATTCCCAGATAGGATATCACGCCTGCAATACTGGTGTATTTTCCGAGAAGTTTTCCCTGAAACCAATACATAAAAGTATCAAATGCACTTGCCAGGATTGCAATTGATTCGAGGACTGCAATCTGTATGATCAGCGGATCATCACCATCCGTGATCGAGACAAGTGCGATCACAGAGATCGTTGACAACACTGCTGTGATAAATCTCATGAGGATGCCTGTCCAGATGACTTCATTGTCATCTTCCTGTCCCATTGACACTTCCTTGATCACAATGACGCTGAGTCCTAGTGATGTAATGGACGAGAAGAAAGATACATATGCTGCCACATAATTGATGGAGCCAAAATTATCCGGTCCAAGGTATCTTGCTGTTGCCAGGGATACGAAGAAAGACAGAATCATATTCACAATTCTTCCACCAAGCAGCCAGCTCATATTGTTGATTACTTTTTTCCTGCTATTATCCATGCCCATTTCCTGCCAGTTTTCTTTGTTATGACTTGTCTGATGTATTTTTTACATCCTGCTCAATTCTTGACTCGATCTTGATCCAGCTCTCCGGATAAAAATCGCCTCTCCAGAAAGATACGATCGGTGCAGTCACTACTTTCTGCGGATTGGCATTCAGATATGCAGCCCACCAGCTGAAAGAACTGTTTGCTGTAATATCATGTCTGCATTCTACCATGCAGAAAAACTCGTCAATATATGACATATCTTCCTGTCCTGAGATAAAATAGTAATTGTCTTTCTCTCCGAAATTTTCCTTCACCCATGCAATATCATCGGAGAAAAAGCAGTAGTTTACTTTTCCGACTTTCTCTTCCATAATCTTCATGGCATCCTCAAAGTATTCCATGCGCAGGTTCGTATCTGCCAGCAGATAATCCCCCCGGCGGATATGCACTGCAACGGTCTCTCCAAGAGAATGGATCAGTTCTATGCTTTTTTTTGCAGTCTCACTCAGTTTCTTTGGACGGAATAATCTGCGCAGATCATCGGCATACTCGTTAAAGTACTTATCACTCTGCCAGTAACCGCTTAACATGACATCCCCATTCTGTTCAAACACTTCCGGATGATAGACAAAGTTTCCATTCTCTTTAAAAATCTTTGTCTTTGCCCCGATTGCCTTTCTGCGTCTGATTTTATTGAAAACCGCACGGTTTAAAAAATCTCTTTTATATTTATAAGTAATGCGTTCCACATATTCAATGGTCAGTTCATCAATTCCCAGTTCTCTTGACATCCCATTGTCTGCCATGTAGGTATTGATATACAGATCAGCTCCCTTTTTCTTTGCCAGTGCATATCCACATGCATACGCAAATAACTGGTTTCCAAATCCTCCGGTCAATTCTGCTATTACTTTCATAAATTTCCTCTTTTCTGATTCTTTTCATACAGCATCACATATTTTTCCACCTGATGTTCACAGTCATATAACTGCTCTGCAACAAGTCTCTGTGCTCTGGACGGTCTGATTTTTCCTTTGTCATATTCTTTCACATATGCATCCAGTTTCTCCGACAGTTTTTCAGGAGTTGATGTAAAATAATCAACATTTTCCAATCCTTTTCCCTGAAATTCGGTCAGTCCAGGGGCTTCCGCCAAAAGAACGTTCATCCCGGTAAAAATAGCCTCCAGCGTTGCAATGCTGAGTCCCTCATAAATGGAAGTCATCAGAAATACATCTGCTTCCTGTAAAAACGGCATCGGATCTGTACTTCCCGCAAAGGTGATCTGTTCCTGTATTCCAAGTTTCTCTGCCAGCTGTTCTTCACGCTCAGTCTCTCCCTTTGCATAGCCCACATGCCGGTATAAGATCCTGTCTTTTTCCTTCATCAGTGCAATTGCCCGCAGTAACAGTTCGTGATTCTTGACATGCCCACAATTGCCGACTGTGACAAGCACAAGCTTGTCTGTTGTCTGATGCCCCTGTTTGATCTGCTTTTTCTCCTGCTCCGACAGAAAGGAAAACTTCTGGTTATTACACCAGTTATAGATCGTTGTTTCGCAGACATTGCCAAAAACCTGTTTCTCATTCTCTGCCACACCATCACTGATCGCCACAAAGCTGACCCGAAGCGGTTTTCTCATGATCCACCGCGTTGCTGCCTTTATTTTTCTCTGAATCCCTGTATGCGCAAAGGTACTGTGCACGGTTCGTACAATGTGTCTGCTTCCCGTTATTTTCGCAATAAGTGCATATTCAAACGCCAATGACTCCCTGTGAATATGTACAATATCATAGGAATGTTTTCTCATATATTTCCAAAAAGAAATCAGATGCTTCACTTTGGACATTTTTCCGTTTCCCTCTGTCGGAACCCAGACAGTCTCATAACCAGCCTGTTCTAATTGTCCTGCAAATGGTCCTTTGATCTTCCCTGTTGCCATAATACTGCAATTGCAAACATCTTTCCAATAAGGATATGCATTGTAGATCATCATCTCTGCCCCGGACGGGTGCAGTTCATGCAAAATGTGCAGTACACTCATTTTTTCACTCATTCATTTCGATTCCTTTTTTTAATACTCTATGCGTAACCGTTTAGTATCCTCACGGTTACTTCCTTCTATTCTATACTTCTTATTTTATATCTTTCTGTTTAGCCTCAATCGTTTTTAACATGATCTCAGCCGTAGACTTCCAGGTAAAATCCTGCATAATTCTCTGGTGCGCATTTTGCACGATTTCTTCTCTATATTCCGGTGTATTACAAAGTTTTTCCACATACTCCGATATCTGCATGGAATTATCACAGAGAAAACCATCCTGCCCACTTGTGAGAATGTACTCCGGTCCCGGCGCTCTTCTTGCAACTACCGGGCATCCATAATACATGGCCTCCAATATTGCCATTCCAAAGATTTCCACACGATTCAGATTTACCATAACATCTGACATACGATAGAATTTCCAGACCTGACTGTTCTCAATACTCTCGATACGGTAAACTTTGTCCCGCAATCCGAGATCATCCATCTTTTTCTCAAATTCCGGCTGCAATTCTCCCTTTCCAATCGAGATCAGACGGTACGAATCATCTTTTTTACTGAGTTCTGCAAAGATATCCAGCATCTCAAGCGGATGTTTTTCATCGATCAGCCTTGCCAGAAACAGGATCACTTTCTGATTTTCCTTAAAACCAATCTCCTCCCGCAATTTTCCGACATCCTCTTTTTCGTAATCTTCATGAACTGCAGCCAGATCCAGACAACACGGTGCTACGATCACATCTTTGATCTGCTCTGATTCCATCTGCTTTTTTACATTTGGCGTCTTCGCCATCACCGTCATCTTGCGGTAATAACGGATATTTGGAATCAGAATGTCAAGTAACATTTTTTTCAAAGAACTCGTATTATGGCTTCCAAGTGCTCCGATATATGGAAGACATACCACATGATTTTTCTGACATACTTTTCTGACCTGTTTAAAGTTCATCTGATTATCGGAAAAAACGATCACACCATCTACATCCGATGTAATAAAGTCACAGGAATGCAGTGAATGAAACCCGAATGATTTTGAGTGAAGATAATGCATATGAAGATTCTCTGCAAACTCTACGGTCTCATCTGTATCACCTTTGATAAAACTGTACATGTCCACACAATGTCCCATATCTGCCAGGGCTCTTCCAAGCCCCATATCCTGTGTATTGTAAAACTTTCTATGACTCTGATCTGTCATCCCCAGCGCGATTATCTGTATTTTCATATTACTTATTCCCTATAATTTTATGATATATATCCTCAAGGATCCGATAGTTATCTTCCGGTCTTAGACGCTTTTCATAGAATGCCTTCGCATTCTGTTTCATTTTACCAATATCCATCTGGTTATAAGTTCGAATTTTGTCTGCAAGATCATCCGGAGAATCATAGACAAATTTGATGCCCGTCTTATTATCCTCCACCATTTTTGCGAGATTCCCGACATTTCCTGCAATCACGGGAACTGCATTGGAATATGCCTCGGCAATTGTCATAGCGAATGCTTCGTAACACTGGGATGCCATGATCACCGCTCTCGCACCACGGTACTTTTCCTGTACCTGTGTCTTATTCAGATATCCGGCAAACTCAATATTTTGAATATGATGTTCCCTGATATAAGTCTTCATCTCATCCATCATCGGTCCGTCACCCGCAACGATCAGCCTCTGATCCGGCAGTTTTTCAAATGCCTTGACAACCACATCGATTCCCTTTAATGCCTCCACTCTTCCCACAAACAGGAAGTAATCCAGTTCCGTATGAGGTTCTTCCGGTGCTGTTTCCTGGAATGTAAAATTTGGTTTGATATAGACTTTGTCCATATCAATTATTTTTTTTGCTCCCTTGTTCAGTTTGCTGAGTTTTTCTTTGTTAAACTCTGTCAGACAGATAAAATTGACTTTGCGATATGTTCCAAGCATCCTGTGAATCTTAAGAATCGCCGCACTCACGAACGTCTGGGCTTTGCTATTTCGATAACATCCATATTTTAAAGAACACTGCAGTCCTTTTTCCGAACATTCCTCGCAGATTCTGTCCCCACGGAAATACGATCCCGCCGGGCAAAGCATCCTGAAATTGTGCAGTGTCTGCACGACTGGCACTTTGCAGTCAAATGCGGCATAGAAAACAGACGGGCTTACCATCATCAGCGTATTGTGTACATGGACTACATCAATATGATTCTCACGAATGATCTTCTTTACTTCCCGATAGGTTTTGAACGAATACACCGCACTGAATGGTATCAATAATTTCTGCACAGCATTCATCTCATTGATCTCTGTGTTATTCCGGCTGTAGGTGATCACTTCATTCCCATACATTTCCAACAGTTTCTTTTCGTTGGCAACTACCACATCTTCGCCACCCGGAATCTGGTATGCGTTGTGAACCTGCAATATTCTTAACTTTTGTTTTTCCATCTCAACGCTCCCTCACTGTATAATTTTTGTACACCAGATTTGCCGTAAACAAGATAAATGGATTCAAAATCGGATTCATCGGGGACTGCTCTAAAACAGCATACACTGCAAATATGGTAAAAAAGATAATCTCACGATAATAGCCATTACAATACATCTTCCACTGACTCCTGCTTGCCCAGTAAACAAACAAAATGGTAAATATCGCTCCACAACTGATGAATAAATACATATACAGATTATCGATCGTCGTATAATTCATATCCCAGAAAATGTTGACTGTTTTCGGGAATAATGTCATCCCATATGCCTTATAGTAGTTATTGGTAATCTCGATACGACCGCTCAGCATACGGTTGATACGAAACATAAATGTATTGTTGATCTTATAGATCACCATCCAGATCCAGCTGATGATAAATACTCCAGCCGTTGTCATAGTGAGCAACTGATAATATTTTTTATTTTTGCTCAGTTTGTCCAAAATAATGAGTGCCCACATCGCAAAGAACACGATCAGTCCTGTACGGCAGAACGTAGCTTCGAACGCAAGCAGACAGACTGCTGCGCTCACTGCAAAATACCAGAAATTCAGCTTTTCATACTGGATGTAAAGAACAATTGCAATGGTCACAAAAATCATGTAATATGCCGCATTAGACTTGATATATCCAAATGCATAAACGGAATATATGGAAAAATCCGTTGCAACTGCCGTATTTGCCTGAAGATCCAGCACTCCGCAGAATGCAAGCATTATCATGAGCAGGGTTCCGATCACCCGGATCCACACGGTGGACTTCATCAATGTATCAAACCGGATATTCTTCATTCCCCATAAAGACATGGTGATAAATAAGACATTCTTTTCTCCGACCCGAAGCCAGCATACCGCACTGACCGCCAACAGCAGATAAAGGATCAGAAATTCCCGCATCGTATACTTTGTTGTAAGAACTTTTACTGCCAGACAGACCACTGCCATAACAAATGCAATCTTAAAAAAGGTTTCATAACTGACATATCCGAATGTTTTGATAATGACCATAATTGCATAATACATACAAAAGCTGATGTTTCCGATCATTTCAAACTGTTCTGTATTCTGTTTTATATCAATCAATTTCTTCTGGATAATATTCATTCTTTTCCCATTACTCCAAACTATATATCAAATAACATCCAGTGCTTCCTTTCAGTGTATATCCAAAAGACTCCATCTCGTCCGGAATCTGTCTTACATCTGAGTTAAACACAATAAAATCACATCCATAGCCTTTTGCTCCATCATGAAGAGCTTGATAATCTATTTGTTCTGCATTCATCAGATTATATAATTGCACCTGCTGTTCTGACGGATTATTCATATATCCCCAGATATTGCGTCCATAACATAATGCAATATTCGCCGTATACTGTCTGATATAACAAAGCAGTTCATTTGGGACGATCACTGTACTGTAACCACCCTCTGTAATCCTCTGTATCTCGTCCGACACATCAATTGCGACCTGAGGTATCTCATAATCATTCTCCGGCACACAATACGTATCTCCATTGAAGAAAAATGTCCCCGTTTTTGCGATCACAATGCAAAGTACTCCCACTGCAATCAGTCTTAATAGATTCATCTTTACTTTTGCAGCAAGATCTGTCAGCGTAATGCCAAGTGTGATAACTGTCGGAATGACCCAGAAAAGCCTCCAGTAAACTCCGCTCATAAATTTTTCTCCCACCACCTTGTATACAAGTGGGTTAAACAAAATCACAATCGCAACTGCACTGAATGTAAACAGTCTTTTTCTCCTGTCATTCCCTTTAACCAGACAGAAGACAAGTGCTGCAAGAAAACACGCCCAGACAAACCAGCCGTTTCCAATGTAATCTTTAAAATCATCTAAAATATGAAACCAGGTTTCTTTCATTTTTTACCTCAGAAATATACTTTTAACAATTGCCAGAAAAACAAATAGCACAGAAGACATATCACACTCGGTATCGCTGTGCACCATATTTTAACTGTCTTTTTTACACCTCCGCGGTGGAACAGGTTCACAATTCCTCCGACTCCGATAACCACCGGAAGTGCAGTAATGCCAATACCGGATGCCAGTGCCCCGGCAAGACCGGTAAGCGCTGTCACTGCGTACCATATTTTCTTCTCATTCTTTTCCAGCAATTCACATATCAGATAAAACATCATCGGTATAAACAAACTTGCAACCAGCGCTTTTCCCTGCCAGATACGAAGCAGCATAAGGGCTGAGATCGTGTGCGTGGAACTATATCCGTACATCTGCAGTGCACTGATGAATATTAAGAATATACTCGTTTTTTCCCTGTTATTTTCAAAAAAGAAAAGACCGATCATCGCATAGACAATGTAACACATCGGAATGAGAAATACCGGAAGATATCTGTGAGAGAGTATTGCAGGAGGAATATCACTGATCTTACTGATATACGCCACAAACATGGTCCACGGAGAAACCATATCCTTGCGCACTTCTCCCATATCCCAGAAAGAAAGTGCTCCGGTAACCGGGTTCAGCGTATACATGACATTCCGCTCAACTGCCATCACTTCTTCCACAACAAATCTGGAATCATCATCATCAATATGCTGATACGCACTGACAAAATAGGTCTGAATTCCAATCAGAAACACCGCTCCCAACACAAACAGGATGGTTGTCCAACTCATCTTCTCCTGCTTTGCCCACACCGTTTTCTTCCTTTTCCGTCGAAAAAAGAGTACCACTACTGCTATCACACACGCAATCACAAGAACTGCAGAATAGGCACACTGAAATGGATGAAAATGTTGTCTCCTTAAAACCATTGGAACAGCAATCATCTGTGTCAAAGCCATCATCGTGAGAAACCCTGTCAGCCATGAAAAAGCAATATATTTTATTTTATGGTCAATTTGTACCAGACCAGCCCATATTGTTCCGATCAAAAGTGGAACAATTACCATGAGCAAAACCAGAATCAACAGATTCCTAATTTCCATATATAATAACTCCGTCTATTTTGATTTCACTATTTGCCATTGTATTCTCAATCTCATAGAGATCCGTTCCTGTCACTTCACGTCTTTTACATCCGATAAGAATCTGATCACAGACCGGAATAATTCCATATGCATCGGAAGAAAACATAAGATCCGGTGTATTCACGATCACACGGTCGTATTTTTCTTCCATTTCCCTGATAAATGTTTTCAATACTTTTGAAGACATGAGTTCCCTGTTTTCTTCCACAGAAACTTTACGGCTGATCACGGTTACTTCGTCTTCAAATTTTTCTGATTTTATCTTATCAGCAGAAGCCTTACCATACAGATACTCACTGAATCCTGCGTCCGCATCTTCCGCATCTGCTGCAAGATTAAGCAATAATGTGTTGTACTCCATTGATGCATAAGCTTTTGCAAGATCATATGCCCCATCTGCATTTTTTGCATGATATGGAAGATATGCAATACTTTTATGCGCAGCATTTTCTTTTTCCAGGAATAAAAATGCTTTCTTAAATTCTTCTGCTCTGTCTTTTTTATGCACGAATGCTACCACAGGTGCTTTTAATTTCTGCTCAATCTCTTTTGCAGTTTTTGCCACAGTTCCTATGAGATAAACAACAGAAACCACAAGTATTCCTAATAACAATCCTAAAAAGATGCCTGCCAGACCACCTTTTACCGTCGCAGAGACAAGATCCTTTGTGGTTGTTGCCGTCTCCGCAGATGCCTGCGTATAAGATGTCACATACGGTTCACTCAAAATACTGACTGCATCTTTTCCTGCATACTCATCATAGAGCTTTTTCTGACTGTCCAACAACTCCTGCATCAGCTGTTCTGCATCAGCTTTTGTTTCGACTTTGACATCTCCATAGGTCTCCGGATACGGAATATAAAGATTCAATATGCTTGTAACAACCGAATTACTGTATCCAAACATTTTCAAATATTCCTGATAGGTCATATTATGTCCGGTTTCACGAAGGAATGTCTCATATGCTCCGTTACTCAGCGCCATCTGCTGCAGATCATACATGCGTTCCGTTATGCTGGAGTCATTATACTGGCTGATATAAAATGCACCATTTACCTGCTGAAGTTCTTCATAATAGACAACACTCGGCTTTGTATTCTTATAACCATAAGCACCTGCCGCAAGTCCTACAACCAATGCGCAGATCAGAAGAATGACCCAGTGTTTTAAATTGTATTTTGCTATTTCCAGCAGGCTGTATTCTTCCTCATAATTTTTATTTTCCATTCTTTACTATCCTCTCCTGTTGTTATTTCCTATATTATTTTCCAGTATGTTTAAAAACTGCACCGACTGTCTTAAGCAGGATTTTCACATCCAGCCCCAGAGACCAGTTATCAATATATTCCAGATCCAGTTTTACAACATCTTCAAAATCTTCGATATCATTTCGTCCACTCACCTGCCATAAACCGGTAATTCCAGGCTTTGCACTCAGTCTTCTCTTGTGATAAGACTTGTAATGAACAAATTCATCCAATGTAGGTGGTCTTGTTCCCACCAGGCTCATATCGCCCTTTAACACATTAAAAAACTGTGGGAACTCGTCAATGCTTGTCTTCCGGATAAACCTTCCGACTTTTGTCACTCTCGGATCATTTTCCATCTTGAACATCAGCCCATCCATCTCATTCTGCTTCATGAGCTCTGCTTTCCGTTCCTCTGCATCTACATACATGGAACGGAACTTATACATATAAAAATATCTTCCATTTTTTCCTACCCGCTTTTGCTTAAAGATCAGCGGACCAGGAGATTCGATCAGAAGAGGCGGTGCAATGATAATTCCAATGAGAATCGTAAATATAATTCCAACAAGACTTCCCACAATATCCATCAACCGCTTCAATAAAAGTTTCCGATAATCATAGTAATTATTGTAGAAAGAAATCACCGGAATATCTCCCATAGAATCCAGTGCCACATTGAAATCTTTAAACTGATTTAAGATTTCTACCGTAAGATGCACTCTCGCTCCCATATTCTCAAATTCCATAACGACATTATATAAGGATTCTCCCGTGTCATACGGAACACTGATGAACACCTCATCCACGATCTGCTTTCTCGCATACTCCAACATGTCATCATATCCTGCAACTACCGGTATTCCGCAGATTTCTTTTCCGATCATATAATCATCAATAATGATCACACCAGTTACCCGCTTCGTCCATTCCCGCTCTTTTGCTACCGATTTTAAAATGTCTTCTGCCCGGTCTACCGTTGTGAGTAAGAGCATCTGGCTGACCGATGATTTATTCTTGTAGATCTGTAACAGATACTTTTTCAGCAGCAGATGACAGATATACATGATCACTGCATTGATCACTACTGTAGTAAATGAAATTCCACGGGACATCGGCGAATTTTCATGACGTGCAAATTCTATCATGGAAATGATCGCCGCCATCAGGATGTTCATTTTCAGAACAGCTTTCAGTTCCTCTAATTTGCCACGCTGCATATATTTCTCATTGTAGTCAAAAAATATGACAATGATTGCATACGCTACGACGATAATCTCCACATCCCCGGATAACTCCGCTAACATACGCTGGAACGATACCCCTCGATACAACTGATACCAGAAAAATCCCGCCAAAAAGTAGCTGACTGTCATGCAAATTGTATCTAATGCCAGTAATATTAAATTCTGAATTTTATCTTTTTGCTGATACATCTGTATGATTTCCTTTCATGCTAAATTGTGATCAGTCAAATGCCAGTGCAAAAGCAGCCCCATTCCGATCAAAATTACAGCTGTAATATCTGTCATGCCGGATCATTTCCCCATATTTTTCCTGAAATTCCGGTGTGTCCACCTGTATTGTCTCAGGCGCATACTGGTCGTTTTTCACATAAATATTGGCATACGGAGTGAAAACAACCGTTTTTCCCTCTTTCATCACTTTCAAACAGCACTCCAACGCAGCCTGTGTCACAGATAATGCTTCATTAAATTCACCCATATCCAATAATTCCTTTGTCCCGATAAGCATTCCGTGGAGTGCTACTGCGCTGACACACTGCTGGGTGATTGCTCTGCAGAAATATCCAACATATTCTTTCTCATTTCCAACAAACAGCCCGCCTGCTGTTCCATGCAGTCCAAGTGCCATTCCGGCTGAAATAATATGTTCACTTGTGCTTAACAGTTTCGGACCGACAATTCCAACTTCTCTTCTTTCTGCATTCGATACAAGAAGCCGAAGCCAGTCTGCCTTTTCGCATCCTTCCAGGTTTGGAAGAAAGATGCAATACTTTCCGGCTGCTGCTCTTACCGCTGCATTCACCTTCTCTGTATTGTACACTTCCCCGCATTCTATCACTTCAAGATTGTGATATTTTGTCTTTTTCAGATTTTCCTCAACTGCTGCCCGGGTGGTTGTGATCACGGACACTAACGGTTCTTCGTCGAGAGGATAATATACTTCGTACATACCGTAATATTTTGCCATCTCGACTCTGGCATGCTCCTCACCGGAAGCCTTAAGATCCAGCCCAATCGCTCTTTTTCCTGCTTCATAGCAATATAATTTGCTCTCCGGATTCATCGCTGTGGAATTCGGATGGCAGCGCCAATGATACAATACCTGAGGAATGTGTACTACCTGTGTGCTTTTTGCAATACAGCGCAAAATAAAGTCATAATCCTGTGATCCGTCACAGCTGCTGTCAAAATGTCCTGCCTGTTCAACCACACTTGTCTTTGCAACAAAAAAATGGCAGATATAATTGCAGCTCTTCAAATAATCGGGATTATAATCCGGTTTAAAATGTGGATCAAAATACTCTTTCAAATCCAGAGATACTTTGTCTTCATCCGTATAAATGACATCTGCTTTTTTCTCATTGATCACTTTTACCACTTCATAAAGTGCATTGATCTCAAGAATATCATCGTGATCCAGCAGACCGATATAGTCTCCGGCTGCCAGCTCTAATGCTGCATTGGTATTCCCTGAGATACCATAATTATCATCAAGAAGTTTGTACTTTACACGAGCATCTTTTGAGGCATACTCCTCTAATATCCCGCTGATACTGTCATTCAGGCTTCCATCTGCAATGCATAATTCCCAGTTTTCATAGGACTGTTTCTGCACTGACTCGATCATTTCCCTCAAAAACTTTTCCGGTGTCCGGTAAGCCGGCACGATAATGCTGATCTTTGGCTGTATTTCAAACACAGTCTCTTTCTGTTTCTGAAATTCTCCGGCATCCGGCACCTGATACGTTCTCCAGATTGCATATGGAACATCTTTTTTATTCAGGCGCTGTCTGCGAATGTTTCTTAATGCACGGAATCCCTCAGTCTTAAGATAATACCAGTCATCTTTGTCCCGCATCGGATCTTTATAGGCTTTCATCGCTTCCTCACTCGGATATCTTCTCCGGTATTCTCTGTAGCTCCGTTCCAGATCCGCTGTCGTGATCTCATGAACCGTTTCAAACCCATCTATTGAAAATGTAATCTTATACCCTGTATGTTCTGTCGTCATCCAGACATAGTTAAATCCCCATTCCGCCTCTTTTGCATTGGTTATTTTCAATGCCTGTGCCACATCCATACGCACATTCCGGTTCAACGGAGCCTGTATTAATCCACCATGTTCATCCGTCAGTTTTATATTAACAGGAAGATATTCATTGTCTTTTGTGAGCGCAAATGCCCATCCACAACAGACCGCACTTCCCTGATTATATTCGATTCTGTCTATATGATATTGTATTTTCTTTATCATACTCTCTTTAACATCCTTACTTGAATTTTTTCTTGCGCCCATACTGCGTTTCCATTCTTCAAGTTCCCTTAATTCTACTACATTTGTATTTACTTTCTGGTACATATCCCGGATTGGATAAATTCCACCCCGCACATATTCCTGGAAATTCTTTTCCATCTGCTCATACGCTGTTATCTCTTCTCCGGTAAGTTCCGCCAGTTCGAATAAATGTCCAAGTTCAAGAGCCTGACATCTTTTGATCTGATGATGTGCAAGAAATAATGCCCGGTATAGCACAAAATTCTTAGGGATTGGAAAAGAAAAGGTCCACTCATAATCAATCACATTCCAAATGCCATCTCTGACGATCAGATTTGAAAAAATCAGATCAACATCGCTGTCCTCTGCACACAGCAATCCCTCCGGTAATTCTACATTTCCAAAAACCTGCTGAAATTCCTGTGTCATTTCAAAGGGTATATTTCCACCATCCGCCTTTATCCATGCAATATATTTTTTTACATACTCCGTAACAGTATCTTCTCTTCCATCTTTCACTGCATTCTCCATCAGTTCCTGCAGTGTAACTCCTTCGATGAAAGGGGATTCCACATAATTCTCTTTCAAAAGACTCTCACAAAAAGAGATTCCCGGATCATTAAAATGCAGTGACAACCCCTGATACATATCCACGATATGAAGAAGATGTTCTTTTCCCTCTTCTTTTAATGCATACTTTCTTACCGTTCTGTCTCCCTGTTCATTTTGGACAATATCGGTGCGTATCTGAAATCTGCGCTGTCTTTCATTGGAATATTTTGAAAAAATCGTTCTGGTCACTTAGTTTGTTCCTCTCTCACTCGCAATCAGTAAAAATGAATTTGAAAACTCCTGAAACAATCCTTCTGCTATCAGCGTATTATAAGCGGAAAGCTCATTAAAAAACATATATCTGTCCCGGTCAATATTTCTTCTATTATCATTCAACTCGCCCTCTTTTGGCAGATATTCATCCGAATAAATCACAGATGGGAATTTATAATCAGGATATGGATAATAAAATTGAAGTTCCGGCAATCCTGCTTCTGTAAATATTTTCTGATATTCCTTTCTGGTAAAAGTCCGGTATTCTTCACAGCCTGCATAATCATGGATTCCATTAAAATATCCACCATAATGATCTTCCTGACAGCCTGCCAGATATTTGAGTCCCAGTCTGTTTCCATCTGCCATCACAATACTGCCGCCCGGCTTTAAATGCCTTTTTAAAATTTCTATCAGTGTCCGATAAGGATCATCCGCTTTTTCCGCAAGCATCTGTGATGCATACCCAATTACTCCGCATAAAATGATCACATTATATTTTCCAAGTTCCCTCTCTATATCTGCAAACTTCCCAGCGTAACCCGTCACATCTTTTTTTTCATAATCAGGGACATTCTTTTTCAAACGCAGCTCGACAATCTCTCTTTGAAGATTGGTATCTGTGATATAGGTGAGACAGTCTGCCTTTTCAAGCAATGTTTCCGATAGTGCACCACATTCTGCATTCACTTCCAGAACCGCATCTTCCCTGTTGATTGGCAGCCACTCAACGATATTGGAACGGACTTCAGCCAGATGATAAATCCACGGATAGGTTGCTCTCTGTTCTATTATTTTTCCATAATCTGCTTTTGATGTTGTCCTGATCACTTCACAGATCTCAGATAACACTTCTGCATCTGCTATTCCTGTTCCAATCTCGTTTTTCATGTTGCTCCCTTTATCTAGCTGATTCTCTCTACACTGACCTGTGAATTCATGTCATAAAATCCCACTGTGTTCTTGTCTGATACAACCGTGATGCCACACACATCATATAATCTGTGGTAGGCCTTAAAATTACCATCTGCATATCCGGTACAGCTGATGGATAATAGGTATTCGCCTCCCTGCATATCCATATTCTGTTCAAAAGTCGCCACATAAACCTCTCCCGGATGAACCGTTCCAACATCCACTTTTTCATACATTGTATTGGTTCCAGTGACCGCAGTACCCTGAATATTTTTAAAAGTCAGTGTAAATATCGGGTTTTGGATTTCCTGATTAAATAACACTTTAGATTTGATTGCAAAAGAAGTTCCCTTTTCAATGCAATTGGTATACGAACCATGTTCATCGATAATCGCAAAATCAATGATTTCTGCCTCGCCGGTTCCATATTCATCCACTCCCGGATTTATTTTATAATGGGACTTCCACAGTTTTGTCTCTGTGCTGCCCTGTTCTTCATTTTCCTGCAGCACTTTACCATCCTGACCACTCACCGTCTGGTTTAAAAGCACACGTTTATAAAGATTGATCATCTCTTTCGGTGCGCCCTCAGACATCTTGTCTCCCTTATTCAGGAGCACCACTCTGTCACAGTACTTGGAAATGCTCGACAGATCATGGCTTACAAAGATAATCGTCTTTCCCTGTTCCTTGAATTCTTCGAATTTCTTATAACATTTTGCCTGAAAAAACACATCCCCTACTGACAGCGCCTCATCGACGATCAGAATTTCCGGGTCAATATTAATTGCCACTGCAAATGCAAGCCGCACAAACATACCACTGGAATATGTCTTACACGGCTGATTGACGAAATCCCCGATATCTGCAAATTTTAAAATATCATCCAGTCTCTGGTCGATCTCTTCTCTGGAAAAGCCGATCATCATCCCATTCAGATAGACATTCTCAATTCCGGTATATTCCATATTGAATCCTGCACCAAGTTCAAGCAATGCTGAAATCCTTCCGTCGATCACCACTTCTCCTGCGGTTGGATTTAAAACTCCCGTAATAATTTTCAATATGGTTGACTTTCCGGAACCATTAGTTCCGATGATTCCTACCGTCTCGCCCTTTTTCACCTCAAAGCACACATCATTCAATGCCCAATGCTCATGGTATTTCTTCTTTCTTGTCAATCCAAGAGACTCTTTCAGACGATCCGATGGTTTATCGTACAATTTATACATCTTGCTGACATGATCCACTTTTATCGCTATATTGTTATCCATGTAATTACCTTTCTGCGAAAAACTTACTTCTGACCCTATAAAACATCTGCAAAATGGATGCGCAGCCGTTTAAAAATACCTGTTCCAAGACACAATAAGATCACACTCAATATCCAGAAATATATTGTATATCCCGGATGCTCCCAAAAAGCAATTTTATTGATCAGTGCATCACGGTATCCGTTTACAATATAATACATTGGATTTAATTTTAAAATAAATACACACCACGATGGAATCTTTGTCATAGTATTAATATCCCACATAATAGGAGTCACCCATACGCCGACCTGAAGTAAGATTCCCACTACCTGTGCAAGATCCCGGAAAAATACTACAATCGCACTTGTCGCATAGATCAGACCTGCTACCATAACGATCATGCAGAAACTGTAATACAAAACCTGCAGCGTATAAAGATCCGGTGTATATCCCATAAACGCAAACAAAATAATGGTAAATGTTACAAAAAACAAGTGTGTAAATAACGCTGAAATCAATTTTACCACCGGCAGTGTCTCAATCTGAAATACGACTTTTTTTACAAGGTACGTATATTCGATCAGCACGCTTGTTCCACCGCTCCATGCTTCCTGAAAATAAAACCATGGAATCAGACCTGCCATCAGCCAGATGACAAAAGGTACTTCCGCACCGGTTCTAAGATCGTTCACTTTGGAATTAAGTCCCACTTCAAATACAAACCAGTACACAAGCACTGTGACCACCGGTTGAATAAAAGCCCAGATAATTCCCAGATAAGACCCTGCAAATTTTTTCTTGTAATCATTCTTTGCCAGATTCATGATCAGTTTGCGGTTCTCCCACAAAATAGACGGCAAAAATACTGTTTTCTTTTTTTCTGACATATTTTTAACTTTCTTTAAAACAATTTATTTGTGGTTTTTCACATACTCTGCGATTCCACCCCATACTTTATCTTTGTCTGATAAAGTAAGGTCTTCCTCAGTCATTCCTTCCGGCATCGGCCATTCCACACCGATCTCCGGGTCTTTCCACAACAGTCCGCCCTCATCATTTGGATGATAAAAATCTGTTACCTTATAACAGAATTCTGCGTAATCGGACAATACGATAAATCCATGGGCAAATCCCTTTGGAATAAAGAACTGTTTCTTATTCTCTGCAGATAAAGTCACACCAAACCATTTACCAAATGTCTCTGAACCCTCGCGCAAATCGACTGCAACGTCAAACACCTCTCCGTTTACCACACGCACCAGCTTGTCCTGTGGATAATTAATCTGAAAATGTAATCCTCTTAATACGCCTTTTTTGGATGCAGACTGATTATCCTGTACAAATTCGCAGTCAATTCCTGCCTCTTTGAAATCGTTGTAGTTATAAGTCTCCATGAAATATCCACGTGCATCTCCAAATACGGTTGGCTCGATCACTTTTAATCCTGCAATTCCATTACAATTGTCTGTTACTTTTATTTTTCCCATTTTCCATACTTCCTTTTCGAATCTTTTTCATTTTTATTCATAAATGAAAATAAAAAATTTATAATCCCTCTGCGATTTCCATCAGATATTTTCCATAGTCTGTTTTCAACAAAGGTTGTGCAAGTTTCACAAGCTGCTCTTTGTCAATGAATCCACGCTTGTAAGCAATTTCCTCGATACAGGAGATATATAATCCCTGACGTTTCTGGAATGCTGACACGAAATCTGCCGCAGCAAGAAGCATGTCATGATTTCCTGTGTCTAACCAGGCAAATCCTCTTCCTAAGGTTTCAACATTCAATGTTCCTCTATTCAGGTATTCATTATTTACGCTTGTGATTTCAATCTCGCCTCTTGCAGATGGTTTTACATTCTTAGCAATCTCAACTACATCATTGTCATAGAAATAGAGTCCCGGTACTGCATAATTCGACTTTGGATTTGCTGGTTTTTCCTCAATAGACAATGCTTTTCCATTCTCATCAAATTCTACAACCCCATATTCTCTCGGATCTCTTACATAGTAACCAAAAATAGTTGCCCCCTTTTCATTTTCCGTGCGCTGCGCTGCACTTAACAGAACTTTTGAAAAGCTCTGTCCATAGAAAATATTATCGCCAAGTACCAGTGCAACTGCATCTTTTCCGATAAATTTTTCACCGATAATAAATGCATCTGCGAGTCCTCTCGGCTGTTCCTGCACAGCATACTCAAAATGCATGCCAAGCTGTGAGCCATCTCCCAAAAGTTCCTCAAATACAGGCAGATCTCTTGGAGTTGAAATGATAAGCACTTCCCGGATTCCTGCCAGCATGAGAGTAGATAACGGATAATAAATCATCGGTTTATCATAGACAGGCATGATCTGCTTTGAAATTGCTTTTGTCAATGGGTATAAACGTGTTCCGGATCCTCCGGCTAAAATAATTCCTTTCATTTTTCATCCTCCGCTTTTCCTTAAAATATCAGACATTTCTATTTTTTCTTCGTATTTTCTCTTAATATTTATTTAAAAATTTCTACTCTTTAAAAACGCAAACAAGCAGTATCGCCTTGTTCAGACGGTACTGCTGTTTTTTCTACTATTACTTACCCTGATACATATCCTCATAGTACTTCTGATAATCACCACTGGTAACATTCTGCATCCAATCTTCATGCTCTAAGTACCATGCAATGGTCTTCTTAATACCATCTTTAAACATTGTTTCAGGTTCCCAGCCAATCTCAGCTTTGATCTTATCCGGTGCAATGGCATATCTGCGGTCATGCCCCTTACGGTCTTCCACGTAAGTAATCAGGTCTTTGCTGACATTCGCTTTTCTCGGATCACTGTCCGGAAGGATCTCCTGCAGTGTTTCAAGAATAATATTAATGATCTCGATATTACGTTTTTCGTTGTGTCCACCGATATTGTAGGATTCTCCCAGTCTTCCCTGTTCCTGTACCATATCGATTCCCTTCGCATGGTCATCCACATACAACCAGTCACGGATGTTCATTCCGTCTCCATAAACCGGCAGCTTTTTGCCATGTAATGCATTGTTGATGATCAATGGAATCAGTTTCTCCGGGAACTGGTATGGTCCATAGTTATTAGAGGTATTGGTAATATTCGCTGGGAAATGATACGTATCAATATATGCTTTCACCAGCATATCCGAAGATGCTTTACTTGCAGAATACGGACTGTGTGGCTGATATGGGGTTGTCTCATAGAAGTAGCTCTTGCCGTCATCCGGAAGGGAACCATACACTTCATCCGTAGAAACATGAAGGAACTTCTTGCCCTCCTTAAAGCTTCCGTCCGGTAACTCCCATGCTGCTTTTGCGCAGTTTAACATCACTGCAGTTCCAAGCACATTTGTCTTGACAAACACTTCCGGATTCTTAATGCTTCTGTCAACATGGCTTTCTGCTGCGAAGTGGACAACACGGTCGATATCATTCTCCTCAAAGATCTTCGTGATCGCATCTTTGTCTGTAATATCAGCCTTTACAAATGTATAGTTGTCTCTATTCTCAATGTCTTTTAAATTCTCCAGATTTCCTGCATAAGTCAATGCATCCACATTGATGATACGGATCTCATTGTCATATTTGCGGAACATGTAATGAATGTAATTAGAACCGATGAATCCGGCTCCTCCTGTTACTAAATAGGTTCTCATATTTTCCTCCTAATTAACCGTAATTATTGTATATTTTACCATAACTTATACACAAGCACAAGTTATGCACTTCTTAGTTTTCTATGAAGATTTTTCGTGTTTACGGATGAGCTCTTATTTTCCAAGCATAATTCGGACATACGGTGTAAAACCATGCAAGAGTGCCTGTGTCCATCCAAAATTTTTCTTCAGAAAATAAAACCACGGTTTAAACGGTGCACCCTTAATACTTTCCTTTTTTTTCAGTCTCTCCAGGCGTGACAGACTTGTATCACTCCATCCTCCCTTAAGATCATTATCCGGACATACGCCAACATATTCATGATACACATACATTGGGATTCCCCTGCGTTTCATTTCCAGCCCGTAATCAAAATCCGCCAGTGAATGAATATAATGTTCATCAAAATTCGGGATTTCCATAAACACATGCTTCGGAAGCAAGAGACAATTCATATTAAAAGAATCGCATCTTCTCTCTTCATCTGACGGCTTTACCTCCGCATAATGGATTCCGTTCTGATACCGGATTCCTCCATAGGAAAATGTACCATTTTTATCACACATTGGTCCAACAAGAACGGTGTCTTTCTGATATCCAAGCTTCTTATCCTGTAGAGTCTGAATCATTTTACTGATTGCCTCCGGCATAAAGTCAACATCATCATTGACCAGAAGATAGTAGTCTGAATCTGTATTTTCTTTTGCATATGCAATTCCTTTTCGCATGCCGCCTGCCCAGAAAAGATTTCCTGTTCCACGAAGCACATCGATTGTCATTCCGCTTCTCTTTAAGTCCTCTAACGCTTCATACGTGCCATCTGTGCTGTTATCATCTACAATGACATACCGAAAGGCAAGGTCTTTATTTCCACCGGACAGGCTTTTCATACACTGAAGTGTTTTTTCCCTGCGGTTGAAGCATGTAAAAATCACAGTTATCATAATGCCTCTCCTTTATCCTTTGCCTCTAACAGCATAAATTTCAAATTTGTTGTAAAATATCTTTTAAACAATCGAACCGGATCCTGCATCAGACGGTAAAACCATTCTAAGCTCATTTTCTGCATCCATTTTGGTGCGCGCTTAATAAGTCCTGCATGATAAGAAAATCCTGCTCCGACCCCAATCATCACACCATGAAGCATCCCCTGATGTTCATACATCCAGTTTTCCTGTTTTGGTGCTCCAAGTCCAATCCATACAATATCAGCACCACTGTCATTTATCTGCTGGATATACGCCTTTTCCTCTTCCTGACTTAAGGAACGGAATGGCGGAGATATCATTCCTGCAATCTGAATATCTGGATATTTTTCTTTTAATTTTTGCTGCAGTATCTGAAGTGTTTCCTCTTTATCTCCATAAAAAAAATGTTTTAATCCATTTTTTCTGGCGAACAGTTCTCCCATCAGATCCGGTCCTGTCACCCGTTCTGCCTCTGTGTAACCGCGTTTTCTACTCACAACAGAAAGCGGTTTTCCATCCGGAAGTGCAATCGCTGCCGAATTCTGCACATTACGATAAGCCGGATTGTCATGCGCCATTATGGTTGTATGAACATTCGAAACGCAGATATATTTTCCCCTTAATTCTTCCAGATTGTTTTCGATATATTGCACCGTCTGAGCCATGTTCGTAACGGCGATATTTACTCCCAGAATCCTGCATGTCTTGATCGTACTCATTTTTCTCTTTCCGCCTTTTTATGCCTGTAACGCCTTCATATAAACATCCAGGGCATCTCTCCAATCTGCCATCCGGTAGTCATCCGTAAGCTTCATCATATAGTTCTCCAGAATGGAATAAGCCGGGCGTTTTGCAGAAGCCGGATTCATCTGCGCATACTGTTCGCTTGTCACATGATTGACCTTTGTTGTCTTTCCTGCACGTTTGAAGATTTCCTCTGTAAATTCTGCCCAATTCGTATCTCCCTCACAGGTGGCATGGAAAATACCATAATTCTCTGTCGGTTCAAAATGATGGATTGCCTTTGCCAATTCTACTGCACTTGTAGGCGAGCCAAGCTGATCGCATACCACACTTACTTCATCATGTGTTTCGGACAAGCGAAGCATCGTTTTCACAAAGTTTTTTCCATCTCCATATAACCATGCGGTACGGAAAATAAAGAATCTGCTGGAAAACTGCTGTACAAACTTTTCCCCTTCTAATTTTGTCTTTCCATATGCGCTGACTGGATTTGGCGCATCAAACTCTGTATATGGTCTTGTTCCATTTCCCTCAAACACATAATCTGTGGATACATGGATCATTTTCGCACCTGTTTTCTCTGCTGCAATACTCAGATTACGCGGTCCGATCGCATTAATCTTATACGCAAGATCCCACTGCGTCTCGCAGGCATCTACATTCGTATGCGCTGCACAGTTAATGATGACGTCCGGTTTTGTCTCCTCTACCATTGAAATCACTGCCTGGATATCGGTAATATCCAAGGCTCTTACATCTTCACCTTCCACTACATCTGTATTGATAAATGTCACATTTTCGCCTTCATATTCTTTTCGAATTGCTCTTCCCAATTGACCATTACAGCCTGTCACAAGAATTTTTTTCATTTTCTATCTCCTTTTCTTCTCTTCACGCTTTACTCGTTATAAATTGCTTTTGCAACCCCCAGATAATCATTTCGGATATATAATTCCGGGAATTTTTTCTCGTCCAGAGGCGTATAATTTTCACTCATATACGCTGCAAAATCCGGTGCATATTCTGTCAGATCATATCCCCACAAATTATATTCCGGAGCATAAATTGCCACCCTAGGTGCATTTTCTTCCAGATTGCTCATTTCCTCTTCCGCAAAGGCTTCGTACATCCATGGTGCTGAGATTCCTGTCCGATATGGTATGCGGTCCGCCTCCACCAGAATCTGTGGTTCAATGGTCGTAAGCAAAACTTTTTCATCCGCATCTGTCAGCGTATGCACCCAATACGCAATATTATTTACATCGTTCTTCTGCGCAGAACCAAAATTCTGTCCGGTCAGCAAAATCGATCTGCATGCTCCGACATACTGCACACAATAAATGCATATGGTAATCCCGATCACCACAGCCCCTGCATAACAGATTCCCTGCTTTTTTTTCTGAACCTCACTTATTTGTTCTTCCCTGACGTTACATGTTTTAAAATACTCTGTAAACTGTCCGATCAGATAGGCTGCCATAAACATGGTAACTGCAACATAAGGCATAGAGTGAAATTCATGGGTAAATCCTCTGGTGCCACACATCATAGTAAAATATACGATTGCAACTGTCTGAACAATATTTTTCTTTTTCGCATAGCAAATCCAGAATATTACATTCACTGCATAACAGATCACATTCCTCACAATTGCCAGATATTCTTTGGTAATCCCAAAATCTGTCACCAGCTTCCTGCATCCATCTGCGATTGCCATTCCATAATTGATCACAGGCTCCACAAATGACATCACAATACTGCTTCCATAGCCTGCAATATAATTTGGATAAATTTCACGGTTCACAGTATATGCACTGTAAATAAATACGGAGAGTGTTCCCTCTGCCGCATATACGAAAATCAATAGTGCAAACGGAACCAATATAGTCACGATTGCCCGCCAGAATGTCTGCCAGATTTCTCTGATACTCCGCAGAAACCCATATTTTTTTCTAATGCATTCCTGAATCTCTACGATAAGAAATGCCACTGCAATTGCAAAAACCGGAAATACAGACACAAATGCCGCTCCAAAAGACAGAAAAACCGCTCCTGAAATCATAACGCAGTTATTCCAGTCGAGTCTTTTTCTCTCTGCAAATAACAGAAACTCCATCAATAGCACAACAAAGCAGATACTCTGCACCTGTTCTGCCAGAATACAGCAGGTATAAAAAGTAAACAGATTTGTAATATAGAAAACTCCGGTTTCAACAGAGGCAATCTGTCCAAACTGCCTTTTATAGTGCATCGCCACAAAAGTCCACATGACAGCCAGTACCACATAAAAATACAGACGAAATTCATAAACACTGTCTGCCCCAAGCATTTTTAACACCGCACAAATATAATACATTACCGGCATATGCTGTGACACAAAATCACGGTACATCCTGCCGCCCGAGGCCACCACCATTCCTCCGATAAAATTATCAGATTCATCCGTAAACCCCGGACTGCGGTTCAAAACACCAAGTAACATGATCAGATAAACCACAAAGCAAAGAATGCATGGCAACATCTGCTTTGCTATTCCCTTTTGTGTGTTTTCATATTCCTTATTTTTCATCTTCATCAAAATTAATTCTTTCCTGTTCGATCACCAATGGACGGTTCATGAGTCTTGCATTCATATTCATAATATACTCACCCAAAAGTCCAATAAAAAACAGCTGCATGGAACCAATCACAAACACACCTAGCAAAATTGGTGTCATTCCTGCCGGGAAGTCATTCCAGTGCAGTAATTTCAAGATAAAATAAACAATGGCAATTACAACGCTCACAGCTGACAATCCAAAGCCGATAAAGGTTGCCAGTCTTAATCCGATTTTGGTATATGAAGTAAAACTTAACATTGCAGCATCATACAGTCTGTACCAGTTATTGCTTGTCTTTCCTGCTCTTCTTTCCTGCTGCTCATAAGGTATCTCTTTGCGTTCCGGTCCAAGTTCTGCAACAATTCCCCGAAGGAATGGCGTCGGATCTTTCAGATCTCGTAATACCTGTATAAAGGATTTATCATACAATCCAAACCCTGTAAACTGTTCAATCTGCTCTACTTCCGACATTTTCTTAATTGTTTTGTAATATACGCCTCTGAGAAAATACATAATCTTATTTTCTTTACTGGAAGTCTTAATTCCGCAGACAATCTTATAACCATTCTCCCATTCATGCACAAATTTGGGGATCATATCAATTGGGTCCTGAAAATCTGCACATAAACAGATAGTACAATCTCCTGTTGTCTGACATAAACCATAATAAGGTGAATTAAACTGTCCGAAATTCTTTGTATTAAAAATTGCTTTGATCTTTTTGTTTTTGCTGCATAACAAAATCAATTTTTCCCTTGTTTTGTCTTTTGAACAGTTATCAATAAATAATATTTCATAATCGTATTCCGGTAAATCCTTTTCAAGCGTTGCAATGACAGCCTCACTCAATGGCACTACATTTTCTTCCTCGTTATAACATGGAACCATAATGCTTATTTTCTTTTTCTCTGACATTTTTCTATCCTCTTTCGCTATTTGGTCTTACATAATTTCAGAAGTTCATCGCTTCTGATTGTTTCTAAATCCAGTTCCTCGATATGTTCTTCATAATAACGATACAGTTTTTCAATTCCTTTCTCATAGGAAGTAAATGTAAAGTTATGTCCCATATTTTCAAGCAGCCTTGCATTATCGCCGGTATACTGGTAATTCAATCCAGGATTCTTCACAATAATCTCACTCTTATATGTGCTGCACCGGTTAATATATTCTGCAATTGTCACTAAATCTATGGATTCTGTAGGAGTGATGTTAAACTCCTTATTCGGGCAGTCATTCTCTATGATAAAATCTATAATTTTCAAGAAATCTTCCAGAAACAGATAATCAAAAACCACGTTCTGATTAATTACAATCGGCATCTGTATCATATTTTTTATAATGGCATTGGAAATAAACTTAAAGGTATAGTCTTCTCCCGGACCGTAAAGACCAAAGATTGCAGGATTATAAATATTCCCACCTGTCTGATTTCTCAGGCGAATATATTTTTCCATTACATATTTACTATACCCGTAATCATCAGTTGGAATCACCTCTCCGAAATCTTTCTCTTTCACTTTGATCAGATCGCGTGTCTTATTATACTGCGCACCGCTGCCGAAATTGATCATCTTCACATTTTCCGACAGACAGCGTTCCTGTGCAAAAAACATTTTAAGATTATTTCCAATCACATCAATTGGCTTGCCGGCCGCTTCCACTTTACGGTTTCCCCCCTGATTGGTACAATTGATTACAACCTCCGGCTGCTCCTGCTCCAAAAACAATTCCACTGCTTTTTCATCCAGCAGATTAAAGTTGTCTCTTGTAATCGGAAGGACTTCGTATTTATTTTTCAGATGTTCTGTGAGATTATGTCCCACAAAACCTCTTGCTCCCATAACTGCTATCTTTTTCATTTGAACTCCATTTTTTTAATCAGTTTCTGTAGTTTCATTCTTTTTTGTTTTGAATGCCCATAGTTTATTGATCACAAAATTAATCGGCGTGGTAATGACCAGATTAATGATTGGTCCAAGTAATTCCGGAATCCCCAAAACATCATTCCATAAAAATAACAATACATTTGCCAGCAGCAGCCCTGAAAATGCATATGATATATATGTTTTTAATAATGCCATCCACCAGGAGCGATGTTCTCCATCTCCTTTGGTAAATACATATTTATTATTCCAGTAAAATGCATTTAAAACGCTGATCATAAATCCGAGAATACTTCCTGCCAGCCAATGAAACCCTAAAGCAAGGGCAGCTGCATACACCACATATGAAATGATAAAATTGGATAAACCAACCACGCAGAATTTCACGAACTGCATGAACTTGTCCCACTGTTCATCTGTTATCTTGATCTTAAACAATCCCAAAAACCATACCACAACAATTTTTGCGGTGTGATCTAAAAAATTCCAGATTATTTTTCCTACTTTTTCCATACTATTTTCACTTTCAAGGAGACTATCATGCCGTAATGCTTATGCATGACAGTCTCTGTTTTTTATTCTTCAATCGGTTTGATCAGCATATTGCTTAAAAACTCTTCTCTTGGTAAAAATGGTGCCAGATCCTCCAATGGCGGAGAAACCAATGTACCATCCTCTAATCTCTTGGTTGCTGATTTTGGTTCAAATTTCTGCTCCGTTGTAACAAATACTTCACAGATGCAGGAGCCTTCCATCTCCAGCGCTTTATGCACAGTCTCTTCTAAGTTCTCATTGCTGTCACAGCTAAAATACGGATAGTCATAGGCATATGCCAGTTTTTCCATACTTGGGAATTCCAAATCATGACTTTCCGGTCCGATTCCTACCAGTGGCTCCCCAAAGAAATTTGTCTGCGTCTGACGAATCGAATGGTATCCCTGATTATTAATGATAAAAATCTTAATTGGCAGTTTATTTGTCTTGATCGTCTGAAGTTCCTGAAGATTCATCTGTATACTTCCATCCCCGGTCAGACATACAAGCTCTTTTGCTCCATCTGCAACACAGGCTCCAATTGCTGCCGGAAGATCATATCCCATAGAAGCAATTGCCGAATTAATGATAAAACGCTGTCCTTTTTTGATGGTATATGCATGACTGCCAACAACACATGCCGATCCATTTCCTACAACTGTAATATAGTTTTCCGGCAACGCATCACTTAATGTTTTGACAAAAGCATATACATTCGCATATTTTTGAGACTCATAATGTTTTGGCTGAACAACCGGATATTTTTCTTTCCAGTTCTGACAGATTGAAAGCCATGCTTCCCTTGCTTCCACTGTCTCTGCATCCATATTGACAAACATTTTGCTGCGATCTTCTCCATATCCCTGCTCTGCCAACTTCTGATTCATCATCTGCATAACATCTTTTACATCTGCACATACCGGCATACTCACATGAATTGTCGGCTTCTTCAATTCTTCCGGATCAACATCTACCACAATTGTATAAGCCTCTCTTGCCCATGTTTTGAAATTGTATCCAACCTGTCTGATGCTGAGTCTGCTTCCAAGAGAAAGTACTAAATCGCTGTTCTGTATTGCAAAGTTACCTGCCCGATCGCCCATAATACCAGCTCTTCCAGTATACCTCTCATCCTCATCCGGAATCACATCAATACTATTCCATCCAGTCACTACCGGAATATTTAACCTATTTACCAATTCTTCAAAATCCTGAAAACCACCGGAGTAACGGATTGCGCTTCCAGCATTGATTACCGGACGTTTGGCAGCTTTTACTTTTTCAAGTATCGCTTCAATTGTCTCTTCTGATGGCTTTGCCGGAACAGCTTCTTCCTGCCATCTTCTGCCGTTCTCTTTGAACTCTTTTTTCGGATCAAATCCTACTAATTCGTCTGTATCAATGTAAGAGCCCTGAATATTTACCGGAATATCCAGCCAGCATGGTCCCTGTCTTCCATTGAGTGCCAGAAACAGTGCTTTTTCCAGACAGTAGCGGATTTTAAGTGGATCGATCACCATCTCACAGTACTTTGTCATACTTTCGACAGCCTTACAAATATCAAATTCCTGATCTCCCATTGCCCTGATTCCAAGTCCTGTACTTCTTGCTGTTGTATCATAACGAACCTGACCTGAGATCACAAGCATAGGGATTGAATCAAGCCATCCTCCTACAACTCCTGTAATTGCATTGGTTCCTCCCGGTCCTGTTGTCACACAGACTGCTCCTATTTTATTATGGATTCTTGCATAGGCTTCTCCTGCGATTGCACATGCCTGTTCATGATGCTGATATACACAATGGAGTCCTTTCTGCTTTCCAAATCCATCATTGAGATGCATGGCACCACCACCTGTTACGGTAAAAACGGTATCAATCCCATGATCTACTAAAAACTGTGCTACATAGTTCGACAATTTTACTTTCATACATTTTTTCTCCCACACTTATATTTTCTTGCAAACGTCAATTTTTGCGTTTTTTTACAGACTACTGTTATAAACTACGAAAGGGCAATATATCTTTCATACATTGCCCAAATCTTGCTTTATTTTTACTGGTTTACAGCCTCTCTGATTGTTTTTGCCATATAATCGATCATTTCATCTGTCATTCCAGGATATACGCCTACCCAGAATGTATCATTCATGATGCGGTCTGTATTTTCCAGATTTCCTACGATACGGTATCCCTTTCCTTCTGCACGCATCTGATCAAAACACGGATGCTTTGTAAGATTACCGGCAAACAACATTCTTGTCTGAACACCATGCGATTCTATATAAGGAACTACTTTATTACGTTCAACACCTTCTTTGCAGGTAAGTAAGAATCCAAACCAGCTTGGTCTTGCATTCTCACATGGTACTGGAAGGATCAATTTATCTTCACATCCTTTTAATCCTTCTAACAAACGGTCAAAATTATGTCTTCTGCGCTCTACAAAGGACGGGAATTTCTTCAGCTGTGCACATCCTACTGCTGCCTGCATATCCGTTGCTTTTAAATTGTATCCAAAATGAGAATATACATATTTATGATCGTATCCTAATGGAAGTTCTCCATATTGTCTGTCAAAACGGTGACCGCACAGATTGTCCTGACCGGATGCACAGACACAGTCACGTCCCCAGTCACGGAAAGAACGGATACATTTATTCAAAAGTGGGTTATTCGTATAAACTGCCCCACCTTCCCCCATTGTCATGTGATGTGGCGGATAAAAACTGCTTGTACCAATATCACCTATGGTACCTGTGAATTTTTCTTCTCCATCCATTGTATATTTGGAACCCAATGCATCACAGTTATCCTCGATCAGCCATAAGTTATGCTCATCGCAGAATTCTTTTACTGCTTTCAGATCAAATGGGTTTCCCAATGTATGAGCCGCCATTACCACTTTTGTTTTGTCCGACAATGCAGCTTCTAACTGCGTCACATCCATATTGTACTGTGGGATTGTGACATCGATAAATACCGGCACTACACCATATTGGATTGCCGGTGTTACGGTTGTAGGGAATCCTGCTGCCACTGTGATCATCTCATCTCCCGGACGCACCTGACGTTCTCCAAGCAATGGTGATGTCAAAGCCATAAATGCATTGAGATTTGCGGATGAACCAGAGTTCACTAATGAGCAGTATTTTACTCCAAGGTACTGTGCAAATGCTTTTTCAAACTCATTGGTATATCTTCCTGCTGTCAGCCAGAACTCCAATGCAGAATCTACCAGATTACACATCTCATCATGGTCATAAACACGGGATGCATAAGGAATCCGATCCCCTTCTTTAAATGCGCCACGATTGTTATGATACGTATCACAGTATTCGGATACCATATCCAGAATCTGCTTTTTTGCCTGTTCTTCTGTCATGTTTTCAAACATAGTTATTCTCCAATTTATTTATTTTTTATTTTATTTACAAAAAACTCCTTAATCTGTCCATCCATACATGCAGGAATATCGCCCCCGGCAAAATAGATTTTAGACCATTCAACCGTCTTTTCTATTGCCTCCTCGACTCCCCATCTCGGTCTCCATCCAAAAACCCTCTTTATTTTTGAACAATCCAGCTTTAAGAAATTTGCCTCATGAGGTCCTCCATCATACTGATTGATCCATTTTAAACCTTCGCCCCATTTTGCACAGAACATATCTACCAGCTCTCCTGTTGTGATGCAGTCTTTATCATCTGGTCCAACATTATAAAAGCCTGCATATTTTTTATCTTCATACTGCGCTTTTGCAATGGTCAGATAAATAGATAACGGCTCTAACACATGCTGATATGGTCTGGTCGAATGTGGGTTTCTTACAATGATATCTTTTTTATTTCCTGCTGCGCGGACGCAGTCTGGAATGATCCTGTCATTTGCGAAATCACCGCCTCCGATCACATTTCCTGCTCTCGCTGTCGATACGGCAACTTCCATATCACAATAAAAGGAATTAATATAACTGTGTGTCACTAATTCGGAACAGGATTTGCTGTTGGAATACGGATCATAACCATCTAACGGTTCGTTCTCACGATATCCCCACTCCCATTCATTATTCTTATATACTTTATCTGTTGTTACATTTAAGAATGACTTCACGCATGGATTCTGACGGACACATTCACAGATATTTACTGTTCCCATCACATTTGTCTCATATGTGTAGACAGGGTCTTTGTAAGAATCTCTCACAATCGGCTGTGCTGCAAGATGTAACACGATTTCCGGCTGCACTTCCTCAAATACTTTCATAAGATGCTCTCTATCCCGGATGTCTCCGATCACAGAGTTGATTTTATCCTCCACTCCACAGATGGAAAACAGATTCGGTTCCGTTGGCGGTGTCAGCGAATATCCGGTCACCTCTGCCCCTGCATTCACCAGAATCCTGCAAAGCCATGATCCTTTAAATCCAGTGTGGCCTGTCACCAATACTTTTTTTCCTTTATAAAACTCTAACATATTCATTCCTCTTACCATACCATCCAAGGTGCTTCTCCCGATGCGATCATTTTTTCCAGCTGTTCCTTATCTCTCTGCGTGTCCATACACTTCCAGAATCCTTTATGCATGTAAGCTTTCAGCTGTCCTTCTGCTGCAACTGTCTCCAAAGGTTTTTTCTCAAATACCGTATCATCTCCGTCAATATAATCAAAAATTTCCGGATTCAATACCATATATCCTGCATTGATCACACCGCCATCAGAATCATTCTTTTCACGGAATTTGTTGATTGTCCCATCTTTATCAATTTCCAATACCCCAAACTGCTGTCCGACATTCACTGCCGTCATGGTTGCAATTTTTCCATGTTCCTGGTGGAATTTTACCAGTGCATTCAAATCCACATTGGAAACACCATCTCCATAAGTAAGCATGAAAGGTTCGTTTCCAACATACGGCTGGATTCTCTTAATTCTTCCACCGGTCATTGTGTTCAATCCTGTATCGATCATCGTCACTTTCCATGGTTCTGCCACATTATTGTGTACCGTCATTTCATTTCCTTTGGTAAAATCCAAAGTAATATCACTGTTGTGAAGATAATAATTGGCAAACCATTCTTTGATGACATGCTGCTTATATCCGCAACAGATAATAAACTCATTAAATCCAAAGCTGGAATAATATTTCATAATATGCCATAAAATTGGTTTTCCTCCAATTTCTATCATTGGCTTTGGTCTTAAGTGACTTTCCTCACTGATTCTTGTGCCAAATCCGCCAGCTAATAATACTACTTTCATTTTCAACTTTCCTCCGTATTTTTACCTATAGAATCCCTTACTCTCCCAATCCATTCTCAATCGCTTCCACAATCGCTTTTAAGGCTTCTTCCTCATCTTCGCCCTCGCACATGAGTTCAATCTCATCCCCGGACTTGATACATGCACCTAACACGCTTAAGACACTTTTTGCGTTTGCGATATTATCGCGGTAGCGGAACGTGATATGTGATTTAAACTGCATTGCATCCTTACATAAAATTCCCGCAGGTCTCAAATGCAGTCCTGTTGGATTTTTTATTACTACTTTCTGACTAACCATGCTGTATTACCCTCCAAATTCCAGTCCCCTGATTTTTTTATCCGTATGCCGGTCTGAATCACCATGTTATAATCAGACCAGCATTTTGGTATTCTATAACATTATTTTGGTGATCAATTCCGCCAGTTTCCTTGCTTCTTCATCGATCACTTTCTGATCTTTCCCCTCGATCATGACACGCACCAGAGGCTCTGTTCCGGATGGGCGGATGAGAACCCTTCCCTCGCCCTTGAATTTTTTCTCAACATCTGCCACGGCATCTGCAATTTCCTGATATTCCATGAATTTTTCTTTTTTATGGTTTGGAACTTTTGCGTTGACAAGAGCCTGTGGGAGTACTTCCATAATCTCAGCAAGTTCTGACAACGGTTTTCCGGTATTGACCATAACCTCTAATAAATGCAGGGCGCTTAATAATCCGTCACCGGTTGTATTATCGTCTAAGAAGATAACATGACCGGACTGCTCTCCTCCGATGTTATAGCCATTTTTTCTCATATTCTCAAGAACATAACGGTCGCCGACCTTTGTCTTTTCCACATGGATGCCCTCTTTCTGCCCCATAAGGGTAAATCCGAGGTTTGTCATGACTGTGACTACGATCGTATCTTTCTTCAAAGTTCCTTTGGACTTCATGTAGTTGCCACAGATTGCCATGATCTGATCACCGTCCACAACATTTCCATGCTCATCCACTGCAAGCATACGGTCTGCGTCACCGTCAAATGCAAGACCAACTGCTGCCTTTTCATATACAACACGCGCTTTCAGCTCATCCATATGAGTGGAGCCACAATTGGAATTGATGTTGGTTCCATCCGGATCAGTATGGATTGCGATAAGATCTGCTCCAAGATCTGTCAGTGCTTTGACAGATGTATAATGGGATGCGCCTTCTGCGCAGTCTACAACAATTTTCATACCTTTAAGATCCACCGGAACACATTTTTCCATGAATTTCACGTATTCATCTCTCAGGTCAAAGCGGTAATCAATCTTTCCTACGCCGGAACCGATCGGAAGTACCACGTCTTTCATGTTATTTTTGATCAGAGCCTCAATCTCATCTTCCATCTCATCCGGAAGCTTGTAGCCCTCTCCATTGAAGAACTTGATCCCATTAAATTCCATTGGATTGTGTGATGCGGAGATGACTACTCCGGCATCTACTTTGTGTTTTCTGGTGAGATATGCGATCGCAGGTGTCGGCATCACTCCGACAAATATTGCATTTGCGCCAACCGAACAGATACCTGCCATTAATGCGCTCGCTAACATTCCTCCTGAAATTCTCGTATCACATCCTACAATAATGGTTGCCTGATGCTCCTGCTCTTTTGTGAGCACGTAAGCTCCTGCCTGACCTAACTTTGTTGCCAGTTCAATTGTCAGTTCCGAGCCCGCCACACCACGGACACCGTCTGTTCCAAACATTCTTGCCATGTTACTATTCCTCTCTTTGTTCCTGATTTTATAGATATCTGTGAAACTGGTTATCAGCTTCTTTCAATCATCCAATATTTTTTCAGATTTTTATGATTTTCAATTCGTTATTTCTGCTCCACTTGTTTCAAAATCTGCTACCTGTCAGTTACCTTCTTAGACGTTGACGTATTTTCCAGTTCTCCATCTGTATTGTCAGATTCAGCAGAAGCAGATGTATCAGATGCGCTTTCAATGGTAACCGCGGCATAGGTATCCGCATAGCTGACCGTATTTGTATCCAATTCAAATGTAATCAGTACATTATGTGCACCCGGCTTTAAATCTGTCAGATCGATACTGCCGGAAATCGTCTTTTCGTCCAGCGCATCGATCACACTGCTTCTTCCTGACACTGTCAAGGCAATGTTGTCTTCCTCATACTGTACTTTTTCATCCGAACTCAGTCCGATCACCTGAAGATTCGTCACCGGGATCTGCAAAGTCTTTGTCTTTACTGCCTCCACCACAACTGTAACATCAATCTTGGAGTCTGAACTGATCACTAATGCAGTGCCTGAAGGAAGATATGTGGAAATGTCCACAGTCTTTTCAATATTTGAAGTTGCATCTGTAATATCTAACACTTCTTCCGGGATCGTGATCTTATTGATGGTATTTAAAATAGCCGCCTCGCCTTTAATACGTACTTTCTGTGGTGTATAGGTGATATTCCCTGCCTGGTATCCATCTGCCGGAGTTCCGGTTGTCAGGAATTCCAGTTCCACATCTTTCGTATTCAGTATCTGTGCACTGATATTGACTGTGCTCACACTCAGCGTAAGCTTTGTCGTATCCACAACCTCTCCCTGTGCATCATAAAATACAGGTGTCACACGGTCTGTGATATCCGTTGACATGCCATCTACATTAATAGTCGCCACAACGGTATCGATCTGATTTACCACAGAAGCCGGACCGGATACTTTCATAACATTCGCATCTGTGATCTCAACATCACCAAGCGCGCATCCCGACGCAACCGTACCGGTTGTGTTTGTCTTGATCGGGAACTGCTTTGAAGCAGAATCCTCCAGTTCAAGATCCAGATACAGATCTTTGCTGGTAATATTAATACTGCTGTTGTTACGGTTACAGGTCACGACAACCGGCACACGGTAAGTCCCTGTTTTCTCATCATATTCAATTTTCTGTGCATCCGCCGTTGCTGTAAAGTTCGCATTGGTAAGTGTATTATGCACAGAGCGTTTTGCATACACGCTGAACGTGATCGTATTCTTTCCATCCAGATAATCTGCCCATTTTCCCATGGAGGTGATATAAGATTTATTTTCCAGTGAGACACTGGTTGTGTAAGGTTTTGAGTTGCTCGGATCATCAATATTCACGACTACGATCCATAAAACAACAGCAAACAAAACAGCAAGGATTTTAAGGCCAAAGTTATTCATTACTCTCTTTCCGAATTTTTGTAACATCTTTCAGCCTCCTTCTCCATGATTTCACTTTCGAAGTGTCCTGCTCACGTTTCTGAATGTAAGCCAGTTTATTTTTTAAGAATTCTGCATCTACATTCCGGTAAAGTTCACCGTCCAGTGCAATGGATACTTTTCCGGTTTCCTCCGATACTACAATTGTGAGTGAATCGCTCACCTCACTGATACCGACTGCCGCACGGTGTCTTGTTCCAAGGTCTTTGCTCAGGCTTAAGGAGTCCGTCAGTGGAAGATAGCAGGTGGCAGAAACAACTCTGTCTCCCCTCACAATGACTGCTCCATCATGCAGCGGTGTGTTTTTTTCAAAAATATTGATCAGAAGCTGGCTGGTCAGGATACCATCTACGGCAATCCCTGTCCTCTCATACTCCGTCAGAACGATTTCATCTTCCACTACGATGAGTGCTCCTGTTTTTACTTTTCCCATCTCATAGCAGGCCTTCACCAGCTCTGTGATAGTCTTGTCGGAAAACTTTCCATTCTCCACTTTGTTGAAATCAAAATTAAAAAGATTTACCAAAATGTTCTTCCGTCCGAGATTTTCCAGTGCCTTGCGCATCTCCGGCTGGAAGATCACGACCACAGCGATCATTGCCACGTTAAACAGTTTGTCGGCGATCCAGACGATCGTATTCATTTCAAACAAAACTGCAAGCAAAACAAAGGCAAGGATCACAAGGATTCCACGGAGAAGCATCCACGCTCTCGTATCTTTGATCCAAACCAGCATATAATAGATCAGAACTGAAATGATAATGATCTCTATAATATCTGTGAGGGACATCTGAAGCGTCAGGTAAGACACCGCTTTTTCCCAAAACGTCCGCAATATTACGCCTAAATTCTGCACCGGATTCACTTCCTTTTAATCTAATAAATTTTCGTCTATGTCCATCTCTTCTGCAAATTTCTTCTTGTTCAAACGTTCCTTCTCGTTTTTGCCGTTAAAACGTTTGATCTGTTTATCCTTCTCTGTCACCAGAGACTTTGGAACTGCTTTTACATAATAATAGTAATCATCATCCTCGAACTGGAGTCGTTCCGTTCTGGAGTAATCCAGATTAAAAAACAGAAACTGGATGATCATGGCGATCACACCGGAGATCACGCTTCCAATGATCACACCGGCAATTTTGTCTGAAATCCCAAGTAAAATGTATCCTGCTGTCAGTCCAATCGCTTCAAATAAAATACCGGATGCCCATGCAACCGTCCATGAATGCTCAATGTCAAGCTTTCTCACCACATAGACAATGAGTGTCGTAATGATAAAAATGCCAAGAACAAGGTACATCTCTTTATTTCCAATCAGCTGGTTCAATGCCACTACTACTTTTGATACCGAAGAATCCGTCTCTTCCGCTGCATCGCTCAATGCGCTTGCATTCTCGCTCACTCCATGGATAAAGAAATAGATCACCGTACCGCAGGCAACAGACACTACAGAATACGCCTCACTCAGCAGACCGGAGCCAACCGGTACCGCATAAGGAATATGCAGCTTAAAGCAGACCGGTGTCAGAACCGCATTGATACCACTCTTTGGGGAAAAACGGAAATAAATAAAATAGATGATTGCAAACATGAGAAGTCCTACCAGACATACCTCAATGGATAATGCGTACAGATCCGCCAAAACGACCAACGCAGCAATTGCGATCAGTCCATTGACCGGAAGCATGGAACACACAAGTGCAAGAATGACTGCAACCGGAGTCTTGCTGACCAGTTTCATATATCCAATACTGTTGTTGATCACAAGGAATGTAAACAATGCAAGTACAAACCGGATCGCCGGTTTCACATATATTTCATTTTTTCCGTAAAAACGGATCAGTTTCTCTTTCAATTCTAATAAGGTTGTCATTTTAGCCTCCCGCCGTTTGTTTTACTCCTGATTTTCCTGCCCCCCGGCAGCGTTCAGTGATTATTCCCAGTCTTTATTCTCAGACATTTTCAGCTTGTCTTCCCTCTCGTATAACTGATTCAGCTTCTTCAGATTGCCATAATACTTCTTTACCTCACGGCGTCCCTTTGTATATCTTCTATTATAAACAAAATACGTGATCGCCATGTAAGCAATCATAAACACAATATACTTTACCAGCACGGATGTCAGCAGTTCCTGAATATCCATTGCATTCAGATTCTCCATCAACTGGTTCATGGAATAAATGCCCCATGTCACAAGGATCAGCGCAAAGCCAATCGTTCCTGACACAAAGCTTCCAAGCATACGCAGCGAAACATAATCTTTTCTTGCATACTGTGTCATCGGCTTACATTCTTTTCCCTGATTGGTGTCAAATATCGCCATTTTTATCATATGATGTAAACGTTCTTCGTTAACCATGCAGATTTCCTTCCTGTCTGTCACACAATGTATCTACTATAAAATAAACCCATCTCATTTTCTGAAAAAGTACATTCTTCACGCAATTATGCATTCTTATTCATCATTATAACACAGTAGGCGGTATTTTCAAACAAAAAAAAGCAGATGCGACCTTTCTACGTTTCTATCTATATAAATAACGTAGCTATGCGCCCTGCTTTTTTATAAATTCTGTCCTTATTTTCAGATATGTGACATTCTGTTCCCGGTTCTATCTCAGGAATCTCATCTTATCCCCTTCATCACGCTCTCCGCCCGATCTCTGCTGCATTGGACGTGGTCTGTTCAAAGCACTCCGCAGATTATTTGCCATAGCAGCTTTACACTTGTCACAGAAGCGTCCGCTTGTGATCGGTCTGCCACAGTGTTCACACAACACACCATCTAAAGAAGCTTCCGAGAGGATCAGTCTCTCCTCTTTCACCCACTGTTTGATCTGTTTCACAGAAACATCCATATCCTCTGCCACCTGACTGATGGATGCCTGTGGATGTTCACCGATATAATCTTTCACGCTGCTAAATTTCTTCTCAAGCTTTGCCCTGCATTCAGGGCAAAGCTGTGCGCCACTCATATAATTAAAGAGTTTTCCACAGCCCTTACAATTTCTTACATCCATAGCATATTCCTCCTAAAATCCCTCGCCGATACTGATACATAGGAAATAAATCTCATCCACCCCTGCCTGCAAAAGTACCTCTGCCACTGCATCGATCGTGCTTCCCGTCGTATAGATATCATCTACAATTAATATTTTCCTATATTTTACTATATTTGGTACTAACTGGAAAGCTTTTTTTAGATTTATCTTCCGTTCGACATCATTTAATTCTTTTTGCGGCGTGGTATTCCGGATTCGTTTTACCATGCGCTTTTCCACCGGAAGATTCATTTTTTCTCCCAGAGTCCGCGCAAATACGGCTGCCTGATTATACCCTCTCCCCTTTTCCTTCAAACGGTACATGGGAACGGGTACAATTGCTTCGATCTGTTTTCTCCGGATCCAGTCTCCATAGATGCGCACTGCTTCTTTCGCATAAAAATCTGCATATTCGCGTTTATTACTATATTTAAAACGGTACATGGACTGGCGGATTTCTCCCTGATAAACAAAAACCGCTTTTCCCTGGGAAAAATAGTGTTTTTTCCTCATGCAGTCTGTGCAGTATTCCCTCCTCTGGTCTTCTAATGGCTTGCCACATTTTTTGCAGGACGGTTCCCCGATACAGATCACTTTCTTCCGGCAGTCTTCACAGGTATCTTTCCCAACATATATCACCTCATCACAGACAGGGCATCTTGGAGGAAATACAATGTTGGATAACCCCTCTTTTATTTTCATAAAATCCTTTCTAAAAATCTCTCCGGTTTCCATCCTAACACTTTTCTGCCCTGCATACTATAAAGGTTTTCTTAAGATTTTAAATCTTTTTCTTATGATCCTCACCGAAAAAATGAGTGTCCTTTACACATTTTTTCTCAAATTCCGGTTGACGAATCCTGTATGAGTGATTATAATTCAATCATCAAAAGTATTAATGCTTTAAAGCATTAAAGGCTATGATCAATGATAAGGAGAATGAATATGAAAAAGATGAACAAAATACTCTCTGTCATGATGGCAGCTGCAATGACAGTTTCCATGACAGCATGCGGCGGCGATACAGCCTCCGACAATACCTCTGCATCTGCTGACAATTCAGCAGCAACAACAGAATCCGCTGCAGCAGGCAGTACCGATGGTCAGAAATATACTATCGGTATTTTACAGCAGTTAGAGCACCCTGCTCTTGACGCTGCTTCCCAGGGCTTTGAGGATGCACTGACAGAGCTGCTCGGTGCAGATAATGTAACATTTGACCTTCAGAACGCACAGGGCGAGCAGGCAAACTGTGCTACCATTGCAAATAATTTTGTTGCCGGCAACTATGACCTGATCCTTGCAAACGCAACCACTGCTTTACAGTGTTCTGCCGCTGCTACAAGCACGATCCCGATCCTTGGAACTTCTGTCACAGATTATGCAACTGCCCTTGAGATCGACGACTGGACAGGTTCTACCGGAAGAAATATCTCCGGAACTTCCGATCTTGCTCCTTTAGATGAACAGGAAGCCATGATCAAAGAATTATTCCCGGATGTAAAAACAGTCGGTATCCTTTACTGTTCCGCAGAGCCAAACTCCAAGTATCAGGCTACCCAGATCGAGGCTGCTTTAGATGCTGACGGCATTGCGTACAAAGAATATACTGCTTCTGATTCCAATGATATCACCTCTGTGGTACAGACAGCAGTTTCAGAAGTAGATGTTATTTATATTCCAACAGACAACACAATGGCAAACAACACGGAAACCATCAATAACATCGCTCTTCCGGCAGGTATTCCGATCATTGCCGGTGAGGAAGGCATCTGTTCCGGATGTGGTGTTGCAACGCTTTCTATCAGCTACTATGATATCGGATACACAGCAGGCCAGATGGCTTATGATATCCTTGTAAACGGTGCTGATATCACAACGATGGAGATCAAGACTGCACCACAGGTAACAAAAGAGTACAATGCAGATATTTGTTCCCAGCTTGGAATCACACCTCCTGATGATTATGTTGCAATTGAAACAGAATAATCTTTCATCAATGCAACAAGTTAAAGCTTTAAATCGTTTTAGTATTATGTTATAATATGCCTGCGGTATTTCGTCTCAACAAATACCGCAGGTATTTTATGCTGTGGGTATTTTGTTCTGCAAGCAATTGATTTCATGAATATTGTTTTATATTTGTAGATGATTTTTGCACCAAATAGTTCCGCACAGGCATTTTATAAAAAAATAAGGAGAGATTTCTTATGACGATGATGTTAACAACTTATTTAGCTTCCCTGAGCCCGCTGGCATTGCTCCGTTCCCTGCCGGGCGCATGCGCACAGGGACTCATCTGGGGACTCCTTGCACTTGGAGTCTACATTACTTACAAATTGTTGGATTTTGCCGATCTGACCGTTGACGGTTCCATGGCGACCGGAGGTGCAGTCGCCGTTATGCTGATCCGTGCAGGCATGAACCCATGGCTTGCTCTTATCTTTGCTTTTCTTGCAGGAATGGCCGCCGGATTTATCACCGGAATGTTACATACCTCACTTGGGATCCCGGGAATCCTTGCAAGTATCCTGACGCAGATTTCACTTTACTCTATCAACTTAAATATTCTCGGAAGTTCCAATCAGGCAGTCAGCGTTGACAAATACAGCCTTGTTGTTTCACTCCGTTATATTTCGGACTCAACCGCAAGCAAAATCCGTATGTTTACGACCTGTATCCTCTTCTGCGTTGTACTCGTTGCCATTCTCTATTGGTATTTCGGAACAGAGCAGGGACATGCGATCCGTGCAACCGGCTGTAACCGGCAGATGGCAAGAGCGCAGGGAATCAACACTGATTTTCATACCGTACTTGCACTGATGATCTCTAACGGTCTTGTAGGACTTTCCGGTGGGCTTTACGCCCAGTATCAGGGAGCAGCGGATGTCAATATGGGACGTGGTGCGATCGTTATCGGACTTGCTGCTGTTATCATTGGCGATGTCCTCTTTGGAAAAATGTGTGCCGGCAAAAAAATTGCATTTGCTTACACACTGCTCTCCGTCATTGCCGGAGCTATCCTGTACTACCTTGTTTTAAGTGTTGTTTTATGGTTGAAATTCCCATCCGACGACCTGAAATTATTCTCTGCAATTGTAGTAGCTATCTTCCTTTCAATCCCGTATCTGAAAGCGAAACATAGCAGGAAAGGAGTGGCAAAATAATGGCTGAAATGTTAAAAATCGATCATATCTGCAAAACATTTAACGCTGGTACGATCAATGAAAAAGTTGCTTTAAACGGAGTTGATCTGACATTAGAAGATGGCGATTTTGTCACTGTTATCGGTGGTAACGGTGCTGGAAAATCCACAACTTTAAATGCTGTCGCAGGTGTCTGGCCAGTGGATTCCGGTAAAATATTTATTGGCGGTGATGATGTCACAAAATTATCCGAATACAAGCGTGCCAAATATTTAGGCCGTGTCTTCCAGGATCCTATGACTGGAACCGCCACCACCATGTCCATCGAGGAAAATATGGCAATTGCAGCCCGCCGTGGCAGAAAACGTGGGTTAAGCTGGGGAATCACGAAGGCAGAACGCGACACCTACCGGGAAATGTTAAAAACATTGGATTTAGGTCTTGAAGATCGTCTTACCAGCAAAGTCGGGCTGCTTTCCGGTGGACAGCGTCAGGCAATCACACTGTTGATGGCTTCCATCCAGAAACCAAAACTTTTACTGTTAGATGAACACACCGCTGCCCTTGATCCGAAAACGGCTGCAAAAGTACTTGAGATTTCCGACAAGATTATCTCCGACAATCATCTGACCGCTATGATGGTAACGCACAATATGAAGGATGCTATTGTGCACGGAAATCGCCTGATCATGATGCACGAAGGAAAAGTTATCTTAAATATTTCCGGCGAGGAAAAGAAGAAACTGACAGTTGAAGATCTGCTGCACCAGTTTGAAAAGGTCAGCGGGCAGGAATTTGCTAACGACAAGGCATTATTGTCATAACCGGAGTTTAACGTATGTAGTGTCGCAGATTCTGTGGTGTTTTCTCAGGGTTTGAAGGGCAGATATAAGCATTCTCTCACAAGTCTTGATTTTATAGGTTTATGAAAAGAAAAACGGTACAGACAAAATATGATGTTCCTGTTCGCCGGGCATTCCGCTGGGCTTCTGAGCAAAAATTTTGTGAAGCAGAGCTTCACGAAATTTTTAGAATCCCAGCTCCATGGCTCACGAAGGAAATCATATTTGTCTGCACCGTTTTTCTTTCATTTACGTTACGAATGACTTGTGAGAGGACGCTTATATCTGCCCAATTTACGCTGTGAATTGCACCACAGAATCTGCAATTTACGTTATGGAACTCACGGTTATGGGATGAGTGCCTATAAAGAGAGGTAACGACAAAATTCAGTCAGATTCAAGTGATATAGTTTCTACAACAATCACATAAATCCCCACTTCTTATTTGATTGTAATATGATTTGGTTTTCTCAACATCCAAAGCATTCACATCCTCAAACTTGAAGTTGTTAATTGCAGTCTCAGAACAGCGATCAGTTCTTCGCCGTCCATTTCACCGGTTTCTTCGAAA